>FUFK010076531.1_pt1 | contig 24933 bp, 29 predicted proteins | sample 1021851 | NCBI WGS metagenome assembly FUFK01 (sample SAMEA51879418, study PRJEB19060) | metagenome | reverse complement strand
GACGACGGCAAGCTGCGACTGCCGCATGCGTTCCACGCTGACCTGCGCCGGTCTGTCAGTCTTTTGAACAGTCGGACGTTCCGCTCACTGTCCGACATGCTCTGATCTGGGAAGCACCAGCCTCGCGGCTGGTGCTTTTTATGACAGTAGTATAGAGAGCAACCATTCCGATGGAGAATTGAAATGATCAAAGCTGAAGAAAAAGATATCAACATTCGCGAGTATAGCGAGATGGTTGATCGTCTTGTCGAACATTACTTGGGAGCAATCGAAGACCCAGATACCGCGATTTTTATCGTGGAAGAGTATGTGCATGGCATGTCAACCGATGAAATGAAGCAAGCAATTCAGGGGTTGAAAGCAGCATGATTACATACGACGACGCACCAAACTATCGTTACAGAGGCTATCGATACGTTCCACAGATCATGCACGAAGACGAGGAAGGCATCAGGAAGGCCAGCCACTTTGTGTTCAAGGTCGAGAACTACAACCCCAACAGCAGCGGCATTGCCCTGCCTGACTTCAGTATCAATGCGTCACCCTATCGGTGGCTGACCTATGACGAGTTCAAGCATCACATCGACAACTTGGGAGAAAATGATGACTAAGAACGAGCGTGATAACCTGAAGGTTATCGGAAATCTTTTGCAGATCATGTTTGACGAGGGACTGCCATTCAAATGGGCTGTTGAATATGAGGCGGCTCTTCAGGCTTACATCAACATGAACGGCCCAACTCCAGATGTTCGCCCCCGCCCATGGGCCAAGAATGGGAGGTTAATCAAATGAGGTACTACGCATATTTTCTGGTTGGCTTTATCGGCATGATCTTTGGTGCCGGTATGGCTGAAGACCCTTCAATGAACCTTTTCTACGGCGTTGCCGTGCTTTATCCATCTGTCGGCCTTTTGTGCTACAGTATGGTCAGGCTCGTGATGAGAAAGCATGGCCACTGACTTGTGCGGTGAGTTGTTGGTAGGCTTGAGGGACGCCTAAAGTATGTCGTGTTTCACCGCACAGGTGCATCCCTAACACACATACACCCTCACCAAGAGCGAAAGGGGCAGGACGCACGGGTCTTGCCCCTTTCCATTTCGTACCATCGTACAAATCCAACCACGAGGTAATGATGTCTGAAAATGAAAACGACCTCTTCAATGAGGTGATGCTGGCATTGGCGATGCCAAATCGCATGCTGGTAAATCGTGACGTTCAGCGGCCACAAACGCACAAGGGTGCGGATTGGTCTATACGAAACACCCGCCAGCTTTTGGCTGGCTCAACCAAGTTCATCGTAAGTGACAGCCTGTTGCATCATGCTGTTCTTGCATCACTGGTAAAGCCAAAGTCTCTTCTTGAGGCTTGCAAGTGGGCTATGCCGCCTATCGAAAATATGTGGATTGAGTGGAATGAACACCGCCGTGTTGAGTTGATGGCAGAGCAGCTTAAATCCATGGGCATCAAGATAGCTGAAGAGGATGACGACGCAGATCGCTCTGAGCGAGTGGGGTATCACATATCCCCTGTCAAAGGGCTGAACATGTATTCCCTTTTCTTTCGGGATATTGACAACAAAATCGCTGTTCCTCTGAATGCTTTCTACATCAAGAACGAAGAGACCATATCGGCAGAAGAGTTCGTGCGAGACCGCGAAACAAATATGTTTGGCTCACAAAAGGGTTTGAGCGATGCCGATGCGGGTCTGGAGTTCTTTGAAGAGCATCAGGTTCAGTATGGCAAAGTTCTCTTGGGAACGCCTTACTGCGCCAACATATTCTCTGGACCAGAGCATCAGAAGTATATCGATCAGGTTTGCCGACGCATGACGTTTGGCATGCACCCTCTTGCTGGCGCTGCGTATCAAGCCAGCTTTGTGAACCCGGTAGACAGTGGCATCTTAAAAACGCCCAGTGATTTCAAGCGTTGGTTCGACGCATCCATACAGATGAATTATGGGGATGCTCGTTTTTTGATGACGCTGATGTCGCTTATCAACTACCCCAACATTCTGATTGAGCGTGATCAGCCAGAGGTGCAGCAGCGCATGATTGCTGGCCGTCGTGTGCCTCGCAACGAGATGCGGGTGATCGAACTTGATCTGCCCAAGCCTCGCGGCGTCACCCGCTACCAGCGCATGTTCAAGGGCATGGGTACGCCCAAGCGTCAGCATGTTCGCCGTGGGCATGTCCGCCGGATAAAGCACAAGGACGGCACAGAGACCACTCGTTGGATACCTGAGATGGTTGTCGGTGACCCAAGCCTTGGCCGCATCGATCACCAGTATGATCTGAAAACGAAAGGGTCAAAAAATGCAGATAAAATATAGACGCAGACACTCCAAGTCTGTTGGCAAGGAGTTGAAAGAGGGCCGCAAGAAGAGAGAGGCTGCGGTGTATACAAAAGCATTTCGGACTAAACAAAAGTTCGGCGCAGCTTCTCCAGTGAGGACAATCTTTACGAAGGGAGATAGTGATGAAGCCTAAAAGAGCGGACGCCTATTTCGTGTGTCAGCAGCAGTTGGCAGAGGTAATCAGGGCAACTGAGCGCATTTTGCTTATGGACGAGTTCCCTGACCCATCTCCAGAGAAAGACATGCTCGACATGGCTGTCAGCAATTTGCAGCAAGCGCAGAGTGATTTGATGAAGGCGCGTTTGCGTATGCACGAATAGAAATGGGGGGCCGAAAGGCCCCCCATTTGTCTTGGGAGTTGTAACCTATTGCACCAGATCACGCTCCACCTTTATACCATCGTACAAATTTAGTCAACTAGAACGGCGCATCGTTTTCATTGTAGGTCGGTGTGTACGTCATGGCCGCGAATGGATCGTGGTCTGTTTCTGAGTATCGGCTGGTGATCGGATTGAAATACAGTTCAGCCATACCCTGCTTTCCCACCCATGAAAACCTACACTTCCACACATGCACTTCACTTATCGACGAGTTGATCGGGTCTGGCCGATGCACGGACAGGCCCACATCTGCTTTTGCAAACCATGCCGCCGACCCTGAAATGTCGTAGCCCTTGGGGGCTGGCACCTTACCATCCTGACCCCGCATCATCTTTGTCGGGTGTGCAACGAACCATAGATGGATGTCGTGGCTCTGGGCGAAGATGCGAAGCTGGGTCAGCATCTCGCTGATCCAATCGGTCTCGCTGATGTCACTAGTCTTGGCGATGTAGTTGTAAGGGTCAATGATTGCCCCTCGTATGCCGTGGCGCATCACAGCGATCTTCAGCCGTTCAATGATACCATCGATAGTCGCCATGCTGCCGTCGTTCTGGTACAGGAAGCTGAAGTGTTCCTTCACAAACGACTTTCCCTTCTCCAGTTCCTCTGCCGTCAGTCGGGGCGTAACCCCTTGGAAGAACGGCTTTGAAAAATGCTTGCTGATGATCTTGGCAATGTGGATGCGCGGCTCGTTCTCAAAGGAACAGATGGCGAACTTCCAGCCCAGCCGTTCCGCAAGGTTTACCATGATCTGATCGATGAACTCTGACTTGCCCGATGATGGATGCCCAGTGACCACGGTAAGCTGGCCGGTGACTATCGAATACAGTTCATCCACTCCACTGTACCCAGTGGCCACACCCTTGCCGATACCGTTCTCGTAAATGTCGTCAAGCTGGTCGTAGAAGTGAGAGGCGTCGTACAGACCGGCAACTGGCCATGGCTGGCAATCGACCACCATTTTCTCGACGGCCTTCCTGCCATGCTTCATCAAAACATCATTGGCATCTTTGCAGCCGTCTGGATATTCAATCTTCCAGCATCTGTCCTTGCCGATGCGTCGAGCAATCTCTTCTGCCATTGCCTGACCGGCGCTGTCACCGTCTGTCGCTATGATGACACGGTTGGCTGCATCTATCTTTTCTTTTGCGTCCCATAGAAACTTGAATTTGTTGTCTTCTTTTGGGTCTATCTTTCCATCGACAACCTTCATCACCGCGCCATTCGGGACGGACACGCTGCTCTCAAATCCGCACTCGACCATGGTCAAGCAGTCTATCTCGCCCTCGCAAATATACAGATCATCATTTCTGACAACGGCGTCTAGATTGAAAAAAGACGCTGGCGCACCGTTGCAGGAAAACCCCTTCTCGGTCAGCGGTCTGTTCTTTGTTGCATATATCTGGCCTTGGTTCATGTAGGGGAACATGGCGATATCTACCTCTTTTCCAATTCCCCTGATGTATCCAGATCCAGATTTTATGTTTGCCTGACGCGCAGTTTCTTCACTGATCCCACGCTTCTTCAGCCATTCCAATGTCTGCTTGTTCAGTTCTCCAATGTTATCCTGCTTTGCCAACGTCATTACTTTTCTCCCAGACGCAATAGGTTTCTCCTCCAACGGCACAACACCACTGGCTTGGCAATGCCAGCATTGGTACAGAGTGCTGTCAGGCTCAACGCGCAACGAAAGTGTGCGCTCGTTTTTCTTTTTTCGGGTTTTGGAGCAGATCGGGCAAGCTATTTTATGCTGGCCCTGCCCCTTGCGGATGGATTCACCGCGTATGTGTGCTTCAATCATAATCAATCTCCCAAGACGAAGACAGATTATGTGGGTGCCAACATCAAGTCAATGCGGTTTTTCCCTATAGTTCATATGTTCTATATAGAGCATATTATGTATTATATATAATATATATAAATACTCTTACATAGCTCATATGTAATTTGTACTAGGGTACAAAACACGATGTGTTTTCTAGATCTGCCTCCTGAGATATACGCGATACTTTTATGATTGTTCTTGGCCGCTCTTTGTCCAAGCCCCAAAAGATATGCTTCTGTTTTACCTGTCTGTCGTTCTTGTAGATGAAGCCCTGCATCAGGTCGAGTATCAGGCTTTCATCAAGGTCAGGCCTTCTGCTGGCATAAAAGATTTTCATGTGGACTGACAGGTCGCCATCCATCATTTCGTCAAGCCTTGGACACTGGGCATTGAACATCTTGGCGTAGAGCCTTGCCTTATCGCTTTTGATTGAGGCTGGTCTGCCGCCGATCAAAACGATCTTTCGACTGTTGGCCTTGGATGCCGGTTCGCCCTCAATCGTGAACGAATAATTCTCCATTGACTTGGTTCTCCCCATTTGATAAAACCCCCATAGGAGTTGTAATGCACATAACAAACAATCACGGCCTACCACAAGCATTTGTGGACTTTGCTCGTTCTGACAAATACAGCAAGGGTGCTGCGGACATTTCTGCCACCTCACTCATCGACAGCCCTCGTGTGCGTCTGATGCGGGAGCATCATGCCAGCGACAGGCAGATCGATGTTGTGGATATGATCTGGCCCCTGTTCGGGACAGCCGTTCACCATGTTCTTGAGAGCAGCAAACCATCAGATAATGTGATCCTAGAAGAGCGCCTGTTCGCAAATGTTGATGGCTGGATATTGTCTGGCGCGATAGATCATCAACAGATCACCGGCAACGGTGTTCACCTTACCGACTACAAAGTGACCAGCGTTTGGTCTGTCATCCACGGCAAGGTCGAGTGGGAGCGGCAGCTTAACGTCTATGCATATCTGGTATCGAAATCTAAGGGCATGGATGTAACTGGCCTGTCCATCTGCGCGGTGCTGCGGGATTGGAACAAGCGGGATGCCGCGAACAGAGCCGACTATCCACAATCACCTGTAACCATCGTGGACATACCTCTTTGGAGCAGTGGTGATCGTTTATCCTACATCCATGACAGAGTGCGACTGCATCAAGAGGCGCAGCTTGAATATGACATGGAACAATCTTTCACCGCCTGTTCTGACGATGATCGTTGGAAGAAGGAAGATAGTTGGGCGGTGAAGAAGAAGGGCCTGAAGAGGGCCTTGCGGGTTTTCAAGGATGAAACCGAAGCCAAGAATTTCTCTGACGGACAGTCTGTCCAAACAGAGATAGAGCATCGTGCTGGGGAGTTCACGCGATGCAAAGGCAACTACTGCGGTGTTGCCGAATTTTGCAACCAGTATCAAGGAGACAACAATGAGTAGTGTTTGGGAAACGCTATCGAAGATTGATGTGTCTAAGCACACAGAGGAGAAGAATGGTCTTACATACCTCAGTTGGGCTTGGGCTTGGGGTATTGTGAAGCAACACTATCCCCTCGCCAGATTTCAAAAGAATTTGTTCGATAGTACAAATACCAAGATGCCATACATGATAGACCCCTCGGGTTTTGCTTTTGTATCGGTCACGGTTTTTATCGAAGACGAGGAACAGACAGAGTTACTTCCTGTTCTGGACTACGCGAACAAGCCCGTTGCCAACCCCAACAGTTTCCAAGTGAATACCGCTCTGCAACGGTGCCTTGCCAAGTGCTGTGCTATGCACGGACTTGGCCACTACATCTATGCCGGTGAGGATTTGCCACAAGGTGTAGAGAAGACTGTTTCTGTAGAGGACGCTGAGGGCAATAAGAAGGACGTACAGGGCCTTGAGACGCTGGCAGAGGTGTTCACCACATGGATACCTGAATGTGCCGACATCAAGGCTCTGAGGGGCTTCTGGGCGTCGAACAAAGAAGCCATAGAAATGCTCCAGAGTGGCGATAGAGAACTCTATGACATGGTCTATGGACTGTTCATAGAGCGTTCAAACGCTTTGAAGAAGAAAGATGCCAAACCAAAAGGAGAAGCGGCATGACTGATTACCCACCCGGTGGCGTTCTGTTTTCCAACAAGCGCAAGAAGACAGAGACGCAGCCAGACTTCACTGGCGACCTAGAGTTGTCCGACGAGGTTGTGTCTGATCTGGTGAGCCAGATGGAGAGAGGCGTTAAGAAGCCGAAAATAGCCCTAGCTGGCTGGAAGAAGGTCAGCAAGAAGGGCCTTCACTTTGTGTCTCTGAGAGGTTCTGTGTTCAAGGAGCGTGAAGAGCGTCCGCCACAGAAGCCAGCAGACGACTTCAACATGGGGCCGTCGAAGGTAGCGGATGAAGACACAATTCCGTTCTAAGAGGGTGAGGTCAGAGCGGTATCTCAAATCATTGCGTGGTCAGCCATGCTTGGTTTGCGGTACTGGCTCTGAGGCTCACCACATCATGTTCGCAGAGCCAAATGCTATGGGGATGAAAGTGGGAGATAACTGGTGCGTTCCTCTGTGCCACACATGTCACATGACACTGCATGCTTTTGGCGATGAAAAAACATGGTGGGATCTAAAAGGTGTAGACCCCTTGGCTTGGGCCAAGAGTAATTGGGAGAAGTTCAATGGATGATGAATACGAGTGCGATCAGGACTGCGATTACAGCGATGTAGTTAACGGTGAATGCGAGTGCTACAACCGCAAGTCTGAAGAAGAAGAGGCGAGGTGTCCGGTATGACTGACATGGTATGGACACTGAGCTTCCTCTCTTCAGTAGCGGGTGTTGTGACATCTACATCAGGAGATGGCGAAACTACACGACATTTCGCTTGGGCATCAGATGGCCCTGATTATTGGCTACATTACATCGTAGATGATAATGGCAAGCAGGGCATCATGATTGATGAAGAACACGCGCCGAATGAAGACTTACTCTATTTAATTATGGGGTATGGGGCGTACCACGATGTAAATGTGGAGATTGCAGCATGAGCGATGTATCAGAAGCTGCCATTCACTTTGAGGCTGTCAAAACATCGATGTCTCAAAGCAAGGCCGGAACCATACTGCGGATAGCTATTCACCCGAATGATGTGCCGCCCAGCCTGCATACCGATTGGGTTGGGTCAAGGTACATGGTGGCAATGGTGAAGCTGGATGACGAGGATCAGCCAGAGATATCTGATGATCAGCGTCAGGCAAAAGCTCTGGTCGCCAGTGCAGGTATGCTTTGTAGGAACGACGATTTCCGCAAATTCTTGGACAGCCAAGACCTGCTTGCTTTCTCGCCAGACCACTGGAACGTGGATGGAGATGGAGACAAGTGGTCAGACCTAGAGTTTTTAACGGCAAAGTGCTTGCGTAGTTACCTTCACATCGAAAGCAGATCAGAGTTGGCTACAAACTCTGAAGCAAGGGAGAAGTTCAAGAAACTTCAAGAGGATTTCACGCTATGGAAGAAAAACAGACCGTAGAGGGCGCATCTTCACAGGAGTTCATGGGTATCAAAGACATCAGTGAACTTCTGTCGATGACGCGCAAACAAGCCTACTACATCACAAAGACAGACAAAGACTTCCCAAAGGGCATCAGCCTAAGCCCGAGGATCAAGAGGTGGAAAACTGCTGAAGTGATGTCTTGGCTAGAAACCAAACAGGACGATTAATTTGTACGATGGTACAAAACGGGAGAACGAAAATGAATGAAGTATCGAAGCGCAAATACAAAATCAAAAAGAAAGACCGCAAGCCTTGGTCAGAAGCTGCCAAAGAGGCTCAAAGTGAGCGCATGAAAGAGATGTGGAGACTGCGTAAGCTGAAAAAACAAAAAGCCAAGCTGGAGAACAAGGTCAATGCTGGGAAGATTTACATGACCCTCACAGACAAGGTCGAGCCGAAGCCAATGTGGAAGCGCATCATTGATGCCATCTTGGGGCGGTAATGTATCCCTGTCCTCAATGTCACTCAAGGGGTACGCGGACCAGAGACAAAGCTAATGTAACTCTCTGGCCCTACCCCCAAGTGACCCGGCATCGGGTCTGCGATGATTGCGGAACACACTTCATCACAGCAGAAGAGTTGTTCCGCGTCATCAAGCCGATACCGAAACTGGGCAAAAAACACAGCTTCCCCAGAAAGCCCCACTCCAAGGCCAGAGGTCGTATACAAGAGGCTTTGAAAGAGCTAGAGATCGGCGATTACATCATGGCAAACAACAAAAGAGAGGCCGTCGCATTGCAGGGCGGCATGATCAAGCTGTGTGGCGCTGGTTGTATGCGGGTACGAAAATCTAGGAAGTCAGACAGGTATGTTTGCCAAAGGATCAAGTGACCTAGATGTCTGCCTCGTTCATAACCTTGTTGCCCCTCTGGATAAGGGCTTCTAGATTTTCGCGCAGCCGTTCCGTGGCTTTTTCCTTCTGATCGTCAGATAGGTTTGGATTGGCATCTATCTGACGCAGCTTCCTCAAAATTCTGTTTCTTGCGCTGTTGATCGCCCTGATCTGGCCAAACACAGAAAGTTCTTTTTCATATCTATTACGAACATCCCTGATGGCAGATGGGTCTCGCGACTTGATGACCTCTTCCAGAACCTCTCTGGCCTTCAGAACCTTGTTCCTGTTCTCAATGAAGCCTGAGACATCTTCTCTTTCAGATACGCTATAGAACACCTTCCGCAAGAACGGTGTCTGCCTGACAAACTCATCTTCAAAGCCTTCTGACAGTGCCGTCGGTATAGTCTGTGTGGTGAAGTCTAGCGTCCGGTTGACAAACATACCGGCACCACCAGTGAGATAGTTGAGCCAGTAATCAATTATATCCGGCGAGAAGTCGAGCAGACCGCTCTCTACCTTGCTGCCACCAGTTAGCTTGTTCAAGTTATCTGTGGCCCACTTCAAGGATGGGCTGGTGGTTGACCAGTACAGTTGACTGTTTGGCGGCGGCGTTGGATCGAATGGGCTTGTCTCTTTGACGATGGGCCGACCAGAGAACTCTTCTTCGTTCCGCATCAAATCAACAAATGGATCTGCAACCGTTGGGGCTGCAAAGTTAAAGAAGTTATTTGTGCCGCCAAGAGGGTTCAATGCGTCTGCCGCTGTCATAAAGATGCTCGACCCAGCCTCACCGATGTCGTAACCGCCGCGCATCAATCGGCTCAAAGAGCGACCAAGATTGAAGCCGATGTTGAGGCCATATGGCAGAGGTATGGAGATGTGAGACCTGTCGGTCACCCCGAATGGATCAGGGAGCAAGATATTATGTTCAAGTATGTATTCAGGGGCTTTGTCAAACACCAGTTCTCCATCTTCATCTTCTTCTGACAGAGATGCGTTTAACTGATCTAGGATTATCCCAGCCATCACGGTGGAGACCCATATCTTGCGAACCTTGGATGAGCGTGTGGCTGCATTGATAAGGGCAAACGAGCCTTGCAACGAGGCGTTGTAGAACAGGTAGACAGAGTTCATAAAGGGCTTAAACTCCCCGCCCTTTGCAAAGTCTACCGTCACGTTTCTCGCTGCAAACGCGGCTCGTTCAAACCCTATCTTTGGTGCAAGTGATTTGAACGTGGCAACGCGGATGGCGTTCTCAACCACCGTGTTGTAATCGTCTAGCAAGTTCAGGATTGACCCAGCGCCCTTGCCAACAAAGCTATTCTTTACAGAGTTCCATTTGCCTCTCGCGCCGCTCTCGGCAATATCACCGATGACGCCCTTGATGCCATTGATCTGGTCTTGCAGGGTGTCCATGGTGTTCAGGGCATTCTGACCGCCATATATCTGGAACAATCTGAATATATCCGCGTCTGTGGCGTTGTTGATGTCAAAGCCTGCGGACTCTGCCATTTCTTTTGTGATCGTTGACGGCAGTTCAAACTGACCTGTGTTTTTGTTTCTACGCATGCCGCGCACGACATCTTTGACGCCCTTGAACGCAGACTTGTAGTTGGTCAGTATTTCTTTCGTAAGGCCATCGATCTCGTATTGATTGACGTTCACTCCCGCTGTCTGAACATCTCGTACAAGGTTTGTGACCAAGAACTCTGGGTTGTATGTGGTATTGATATTAGACAGATATCTGTTGATCTTGCCGAACCCTCTCACAATACCTGACAGGGTCTGGTTCGATGCCCCAGTTGACCCCTTCATGGCCTTCGCCACCCTTGGGTCTCTTGTCTTGATGAGTATTTCTTTCCCGCCCTCTTTGACGACCAGTATTGAGTCGTCGTTCTTGGCTTGGAAGTCGTACATCATTTTGACTGCGCCTTGGACAAGGCCACGACGCATGGGTGGGCTTTGCAACTCGACTGCATACTGAGACATGGCTTCAGGCTCTGCGCGGATCAGGTCAAGGAATGACTTACCTACGGCATTCTTCTCAGACCTGATGACGGCGTTCTGGTTCTGCATGAACACACTTGCCAACACGCTAGTGGCGTACTCGCTGCGGCCAAGCATGCGGCGGTCTTCCTTGCCCCTGATGCTGAAGGTCTGACCACGAGCCGCGCCAAAGCTGCCCTCTTCGCTTGCCTCTCCGTCTGGGTCAAGTATGCCGCGTAAGGGGACATACTCTTGGAAGTCTGGTGCCGTAACCGTGTTGCCTTCTTCGTCAATCTCAACTTCACCAGTATTGAAGTCTGCCGGTATCAGCCCGCCCTCTACACGAACTTTGTTTGTGTCGGCCACGATATCTCTGACTATGCCCCTTACATCCTGAAGCACCTGTCTGTTGTTTGCATCAAGGCTGTTGACCCAGTTGATGATGGCATCAGCCTCTGCGTCCCGCATGCCCGAACCGGCGGTCTCGCCTTCGTTGATGGAGCTTATGTATGCGTTTCTCTCTTTGGCATGCAGCGCGTATAGATACGCATCTACGACCGCAAGACGCTTGCTGCCCGACTCTTTCTCTGCCTGACGGACAAAGTCGCTTGCAGCAGCAAGACCTTCGTAATTTGTACCCTCGTCTAAATTTAGATCTTTGACGCGGTCAGCCGCTGGATCGTAGAAAGCATTCTTTGCCTCTTCGATGCGGTTGCCCACACGGCCATGGTACAGGCTCTCTTGCAAGTATGGATCAAACGCATCATCGATTGTTGCGCCCTGCGCTCGCAACTTGTCCACAACCTGTGCGATAGGAAGGAACCTGTCTTGGAACAGGTCGCCAAAGGTGTTGGCTGCCTTCTCTGCTTTCTCTTCGCTGCCCAAGGTTACGAGCTTCAGGGCCTTCTTCAGAACATCATATGACTTTCCATAGACGATGCTGTTCTGCGCCTCTCTCAGGTGAGAGGACGAGTAATCCATGGGTATGGCTGAACGGTCTGCTATTTCTCGTCTGTAGTTCTTCTCACGAGGAAATGCTGTAGCGACGGTATATATTCCGTCTCCAGACCGCAGCCTGCTTGGGGGTATGAAGTCTAAATCAACAATAATAGGTGGCGATTTTCTTGGAGGGCGCTCCATCGTAAGGCGCATGCCTCCAGCGGAGTTTGTTATTTCACTTATAACATCAGGGCCATCTCTGTAGCCCTGCTTCGCCCACGCCTGCATGACATCGTATATTGGCTGCTCTAGATCGGTGTACTTACTGCTATCAAGAAACTCCTGCAAATGATTTCTTTGGATCATGTGATGAAGGCCAAAGTCTCTAAGAAAAGGCACGGTGCGCCCAGTAGACTTGTCCTGACCCGCCATCACAACAACCGGATAGGTGCCACGGTTGTCTTTTATTAGGCCAAACAGTGAGGGGTTTTTGACGCGAGATGGATCGCCCTTTGCCGCCGCCCTCTTCGCTATGGGATTGAGCGCAAGTTGCAGGGGCTTCTCAGGAGCTATGGACGAGAAGTCAACATCAAGCGGAATGGTCTGATCTCTAGATTGATCAGACAGATCTTGAACAACATCTTGATCTTCTTGTGACAGCGTCTCAGTGAACGCTGCTGCCTCATCTACTGCTTGGGCGGTATCTGATATTCCGGCCTCAGATACTTCTTCCTCAGTTCTGCCTTCGTCAAAGGCGACTTCGGTGGCAGAGTCTTCAACAAGTTCGTTGCGAACTCCTGCATCCTCTCTTGTGGCACTTGGGTCAAGATTGATTCGCTCTCGCTCTGCATCGGGGAGTGCTTCCTTGATTTCTGCATCTGTAAATCCTTCCGTTCTGGCGAGTGCAATCGCTCCATCGACATAGTCATTGTCGCTGCCGCTGCCCTTTGCCACGTTCATGGAGCCAAAGATTTGCTTCATTGGATACCAGACGACAGCTTGGAAGTCTGCCGTATTGATATCGTATCCACCGTCCTTGAGTATCTCTCTGGCCCTAGCTATGGCCTGACGGATGTGCTTTCTCTGTGTGCCGTTGAGAGGTGTCGCCTGCTCTTGCGGCGAAAGCTGCTTGGTGAGAGTGTCTGCCTTTACAAAGATGTCAGTCTTCTCAGGCCGCTGCTCAAGGTCTGGGGTGTTCTGCTTTGCCTGTTCCGACTTCCAGTTGATGCCTCTCTCTGCTGCATAGGCTTTGATTTTGTCTGTATTGCGTGTGCTGGCGGCAGTGAACTCTCTCTGGAATCTGCGATTCAGCAACACCGCAAAGTCCTCGATGTTGCCCTCAGTGACTATATCAATGTCGTTGTCCGCCATAACCTCTGAGATTATGCGGCGCTCGAAATCATTCTTCGGCCCCTCTTCAAGGTGACCGATGATGATGTCTTTGTTCTTCTGTATGTCAGCCGCTTTTGGCTCTTTGAACGGCTTGCCTGTTATGAAGTTGTAAAGACGCATGAACCATACGTCTGCTGTCAGCCTGTCAAAGTCACCGCGCAAGTTCATGTAGAAACCGGCACCAATCTTCGGACCAAGAAGGAATGCAAGCGGCATCCTTTCAGATGCAAGCTCTCCGCTTGGAACTGTAAGACCATACTCAACAATCAGGGGATGCTTCTTCATCTCCCCGACTGTGTGTTCCTCCATCAGGTATTCTGCAATCTCTAGATCGCTCTTGCCGTCTTTCTTCAGGGCGTTGTAGAACGCAAACGATCCTTCCATCGCTTTGACACGCTCACCGTATCCCTTGACCAGAAACTCACCTGTTTCCGACCAGTAGTCGATCTGCTCCTTGGCAGCCTCAAAGTTTTCGACAACAGACATGCCGTTTGATGTAACGGCAAGGGCAAAGTCAAATGCCGCTTCCATTTCTGGGTCAGACAGAACGGTTCTGTTTGCGCCCTGTCTGGAAGCTATGTTGTGCAAAATCTCTTTTGCAGCCCTGAGCTTCTGCTCATACCAGCCTATGGCACTCGCATCTCGCTTAATCGCTGGTTCAGCAAAAGCCGCAAAAGCCTGCGCTATTGTCTCCATATCGGCTTTGTTTTCAGGATCAAGAACGGCCCCTCCCCGTTCTTCTTGAAGAATGGCGAGTGCGGTTTCTTTCTTCAGCGGTATGGGCCTGCCTTCTTTGTTCAGAAGCGGCGTATACACAAACGGATTGTCTGGGTCTGTTTCGTTGATAGTCGGGTTTAGAGAGTTCTCTTTGAGCCTGTGCAGACCGGCTATGGCTGCGGCCTTCCTCTTGATGCCACTGAGAGTTGATTTCTGTATACCCGCATCAACCTCTTCTCTGGCAGCAATACGGCGCACATTGTTCAGAGGGATAGATGAGAGATCGGCCTGCATGGTCCTGTCTCTTGGCTTCACCGCCTCTGGCTGGCCCGACTTTCTCTGCCCGATAACGCCGGTCGATATGTTCTCAAAGATCGAATCAACCGTGTTGAAGCCCTGATCTGCATGCACATCTTGAACGCCCTTGAAGAAGTTCACTATGCGCTTGAAGAGGCTGAGTGGCTTGCCAGCGACTTTGAGTCTGCCGTCTGCCCACGAGCGGAACATCTCGGCTACGGCCTCTTCATGCACCCTCTCTTCGTACTGGGCAAAGCTCTCCTCTGGCTTCTTCTGATTGATGCGCTGCGCCCTGTCTACAAACGTGTAGTCTCTTTCGACGTTAGTGCCNTTTTGTACTACCGTATATTTTCTCTTCGATGCGGCAGCGACCAGAGAGTCGTACTCTGCCTGTGTGAATAAACCGATGTCTCTGAGGGCGTGTATGACCTCATGGTTGAGGACGCCCCTCAGCTTCGCCAGCCTCTGTTTTTCTGTGAGGCCAACATCATAGACGCTCATGGCAAGGGCAATCAGCTTTTTGCTGGAATCGTATTGACCCTCTACGACCAGACCCGGAGGTGTCTCTATGACCTTTGGATCGATGGACAGCGCCACATCAACGCCAACCAGCTTCTTCAGGTCTTGAGCCAACTGCCTGCCAAGCTGTTCGTTCTTTGCCTTGTACTCCTGTGTCTGCTCGACAACGGACGCAAGCCTTGATGCTTCTAGTGCAGCGTTAGCTTGTTCTTGTGTGTATTGCTGTTGATCAAGAGCGCCCTTCGCACCAGTTCTGGACTCTATGGTGTTTACCTGACGCTGAAGGCCAATCGCCCTTGCCTCAGACGCCCTGATAGCAGCATCAATCTCGTCGCCACGAGCCTTGCTCTCTGTAAGCTGCTGCTCCTGCTTGGGCGTGGCTTTCCAGTTGTTCTTGAGCTTTTTCTCTCGCTCTATCTGCTTTTCTTTTTCTTTTCTCAGCCTCTCTAGGCGCTTCTGCTCTTGAGATACAATTCTTCTCAGAGGTGCCGCAGCATCCTCTTGGATCTCTTGGTCGGTGAGAGGGACATAAACATTCGGCTCTGCCTGACGAATGACCCTGTTGGCGATCATCTCATCCCTGATGTCTTCAGCAACGCTAGGCGCTACAGCATCGCCATTGTCGTCTTTTGCGGCAGACTGAATGGTGTCTATGTCGGCCTTGCCGTCATCGATGACCTTCTGAACGGCGTCATCGTATTGCTTCTGATTAAACTTACGCTTGGTGGTGGCATGAGAGGCTGGCTTGGAGTCTACAGCGCCCTTCTGGCTCTGCTCCACAGCATCAGCAAGCGAGTCAAGTCTGAGGCTACGCAACTCTGCTGGTGTAATGGTCGGGCTTTGGATGGCAAATCTGTTGGGAGAGGTTCTTGCCCTCGCNGCNCTNATNGTCCTTTGGGCAGANTCATCCAGCTTGTTTANCGGNTAAGCGACCTCTCCAGAGGTTATTTTTTCAAGCTCTTGCTGTCTCTTCTGCTCTTGCTGCTCAAGGGTCATGCCCTCGTTTGCTATCTTGTCCAGATCAGCCTGAGCTTCCTCGCCTTCTTCCAGCCTTCTCTGGCCTAGAGCCGCGTTCCGATGAACCTCTGAGCGTAGATCTGACAGGTCTTTTTCAAGTTGTTCTTTTTTCTTCGCTTCTTGTTTCTTGTCAAAATTGTCAAACGCCTGCGTTGTACCCCTTACCGTGCCACCAACAAGGCCAGCGGCAACAGCGACCTCTTTGTACTGCTTTATCGCTTCTTCGCTGGTGATATCTTGGCCGGCTTGCAGGCGCTCCAAGACTTGTTGCCCGACCTCTGTCGGCACCTCTACCGTGGCACCCACGCCAACGCCCTTTACGCCCCTAGTGAAAAGGCCCCCGCCCTTCACAATGGCTGGCGTAAGCAAAGAGCCAACAACAATTCTATCTGCTATGAAGTCAAGAGATGCTTGCGGTATCGCAGTAAGGGCGGCTATCCCCTCACTTTGAACAACACCACTTTCGTCCTTCTGGGCCTCACGGTTCATACCGTAGAAGAAGGGTAGGTTTGCAGCCAGACCGCCAGCTATGCCGCCAACTACAACGCCTATCGGGCCGCCAGCAGCACCTATTTTTGCACCAACAACGCTGCCCCCGATGGTGGATGCAAGCTGTGGAGCCTGTTCTGCTAGTGTCTGTCCGAAAAAGTCTAGGCCGCTGCCGATGTCTTTGACATCATCAAGCCTTGTGGCGTACTGCTCTGACTCGGCAAGTTGTTTCTTGTTTGTTTCGACAACGTCTTCGCCGAACTCTTCCAAGAACTCAAGGCCGGTTGTCTTGCCAAGGCCCTCAAGAGCAGAGCCAAAGCCAAGTTGTAAGGTATCTACACCCCTGCCGAATGCCTGACCTATGGCGCTCTTGTCGTCTTCACCACCAATGAGAGCCTCATCAGGATCGCCCAGACCCTGAAGGTACTCTCCTATTCTTGATCGCTCTGTGTCGGATATCTCCGCTCCTTTGATTCGGAACGGATATATTTTGCCGGAAGCTCCCTGTGCATAATATACACCCATAAGAAACCCCTATTGATCGGCAAATGCTTCGTTTATGCCACCAGTTTCAATGAGACCGGCTTGAGCAAGCAGTGAATTGGCAGCCATGGTTAGCTCTCTAGCTCTCTGAAGATTGCCGTTTTCATTCGCTGTTGTTGCCATGTCTTGCAAATCTTTTGCTCTTTGTATCATTTGATTTGTGGTAAACGCTGAACCTGTTTTGCCCTGCATTTTAGCTTTAGCGTTGATCAGATCAACCACACCCTCTTGATATCTGTCTTGTGCTTCACGGAATGCAGTCAGGCCGCTGATGCCAGCCTCTCCCACCGCCCCAAGAAGCGTAGGTTCTTTGGATGACATGAGGGCCAATCCAGCCTGTGCCAGAGCCAGATACTTATCAGTCTCTCTATCCTTCTCCAGCTTTGCCCGAAGGTCTGCTATTTCTTTTGCAAGCCCAGTTTGAGGCGTAGAGCCATCATCTGTGCCTCTTCTCTCCGGCTGCGCTTCAGGTTCCGGCGTGGTTGGCGGCGCGTCTGGGTCCTCCACCGTATCTTCATCATCAGAGGCACCAACGGCACCCATGACGAAGTCAGCTATCGGACTCATCTCCCTGTCATCGATCACGAGATCAACGCCGGGAACGCTCCTATTCTTGGAGTATTGCCTTTGCTGGCCGGGAGAAAGCTCACTGAACTGCATAATGACCGGATCGGCCAAATCTTCTTCTTCAAGAACAACTTTCTCAGGAGTTGTCTCTCTAGGCACATTTCTACCTGCCGACACACCCTCACCACCCGATGGCTCAGGCAGTTCGCCGCTATCCATGGCGTCCTGTATTACCTGAAAACTATCCGCAACACTCATTTCGCCCCGGTCATCTTCAGTCAATACTGCCTCACCATCTCTCCTTCTTTTGCGGCCACCTCTCAATTCTCTTATCGGGTCAGCACCTTCAACGTCATCATCGAACATCATGGTCGGCGACGTTAAAGAAGACCCGACGCCCTGTGCCTGTGCCGTGCTTATGGGGTTAATTGCTGATGCGATTTTGGATATGATTCCCGGCTCATCAGAGCCACCAAGAATACGGGCCACCTCTTCTGGATCATCTGTGCCAGCGGCCTCAATGGCGCGAGATATCTGACCTTGTGAATATCTGTCACCAAAATCACGCCCCTGCTCAAAGCCCACGATGGCGGGTATCAACTCATCTCTGCGCGACTTCAGGTCAAACTCTTCATCAGGGTCCATGCCAAGCTGCTCACCAAGATACGAGACATAGTTGTCGAAACTAGCTTCGTTATCAGACCTTGGGGCATATCTTGATGTCAGACCGCGCAGGGTATTGATGCCGTACTCATCGCTGTATGTGCCAAGAAGTCTAGCAAGAGCGCGTAAACCCTCTTCTTCTGAGCCAAACTGGGCGTAACCGCCACCCTGTCCCGTCTCACCTATGAAGCCAGCACCGGGGCGTATGTTGCCGGGGTTGTTTTGACGCAAGCCGAGAGGCAGGCCGTTGGCGGCCTTGACTACGCCACCCTCTGCGAATGGAATAGCCCTAGCCCTTGTTAGGGTAAATCTACCCAACTCAGAGGTTGGGACATCCATGCTGGATATTCGTGGACCTCCCTTGCCACCACGCAGGCCCGTTGGCCGCCGCACTGGGCGAGTAAATAGAGATGTTATGCCGCCATAATCACCCTCTCGCCCTCTTGGCGGTATTCTTCCCATGAAGGGCGATTGCATGAGGCCATCACCCAATTCAATGCCAAAGCGATCAGAAGCCATCGACTCGACTTCGTCCAAGAACGGCTCGACAGTATCACTGGACAATTTCTGGGAAAGCTCTTGGCCAAACTGGGCCAAGCCACCAGAACGCATAGGAATGGCGTCATCAGTGGGGGCTGGCATGATTTGGGGCCGCATTGACTGTGGCATCACAGAGCCAACACTGTTTTGTACCATAGTACTTTTTGGTGCCATGGCCTCAGACATGCCCATAATACCGCTCTGAGGCACACCAGCGGCTGCAACGGCCTCTTCTGCTACCGTGGGCTGATTTGCGGCCTCACGCTTCATGAAGTCGTCACGAACACGCTTGCGGCGCTTGATCTCGCTAAGAACAAGAAACTGAGGAGCAGACCCCGTGGGGGCCTGCATCTCTGAAATAAGCTGCTGTTCGGAGAAGTTTTTCAGCTGGTCCTGTATGTCGATAATGTTCATCAGCCGCCAAGCCCCTTATACAGACCAAGTGCAGATATGCCTGTCCCAAGAAGCTGTTGGATGGGATTGTACGCCTGCATCGTCGTGGTCTCTGTTGAAGGTGTTATCGGAACACCCCTCAAGATCGACGACAAGAACTGCAAGTTCTCTCTTGGGAAGTCTCTTTGACGGACAAAGTCTTGATAGGCAAGATCAAGGCCGGCCTGCTCTCTTGCGGTGATATCTTTGCCCACCTGTTCCAACAAACGAGCCGACTCAATATCACCTTCTCGCGCAAGACGCCCAAGATCAGCCAAACTACGAGCTTGTTGTCCTGCAAGCTCACCGGCACCAAGACCTATTCTTTCTGCGTCCGCTCTTGCTGCCCTGTCTCGCTCGAATTGTTGCTGTGCCTGCTCAAAAGCCTGTTGCTGCCCCGAAGCCTGTATTTCTGCAAGCTGTCTGTTGAGCGCCTCGCCAGCGAGGGCTTCTTGAACCGCCGCTCTGCTGCCGCCAAACGCGCCCGCTTGGACAGCTTGAGCGCCTCTACCCGCCCCCTGTCTCTGAGCATCCAGAATCGCTCGTTCTTTTTGAACATCTACCACCTGCTGCATGTAAGGGGACATATACTGATCAGCCGCAGCAGAATCGAACTGACCGGCCTCAAAACCCATGCCCTGCAATGCGCGGCCAACACCGGCAGTGGTGGCGGCCTGTGCAGCGGGAAGGCCAGCTATACCAGAAGCAGCAATGTCTCTGGCCCTCTGTCTAGAGTCTAGGGTATCTTGAGCCTCTTCGGCCAATCTTTGGCCGTCATAGGTCTCATAATCACGCAGAGATTCAGCTTCTGTTCTGTCAAGCAGGCGCTCAAAATATGGCCTGACATATTTGGGCAGATTGGACTGAACAACAGTCTGGTCTGCTGGTACTGATTGTTTACCCTTGCCCATTACCCAACTCCATCCTGTAGGCTATGTATTCAGGCTGCCATCCGTACCTCTGTAGGATTCTGCCCCATGCTTTTCTCCCATAACCTTCTATATGCTTGCAGCCACAATCTGTGGCGTATTTCTGTAACGTATTTAGTACCAAGGGCAACCACTTCCTCATGTGTTTTCCCCCCACCCAATCAAGGGCCATGGCTCTCCTGCCGGGGTACTCTATAACCCTGCTAGTCAAGGCGGCGATTACGTCTCTTCCCTCCATGACCAGCCAAAGCACTAAAACACCATCTTCTAAATCTTTCCTTAAATCTTCTACCTCAAACTTACCGGCTGATGTCTCTACAGACTTCCTAAGAACCTTAGTGACATCCTCCCAAACGATGTCCACCCCCTCCATGGGGACTGCCGTGATCATCATGCCGGTAGCATCATACCCTGTGGCACCTGATCAGGCTGCTCTGTCATGCCTGTACGCATCTCTCTGACCCTATCCATCATCTCATAGAGGGATTTCGCGCCAGCGTCAGTCGATCCGTTGCCCAGCCCACTAACAACGTCAGCCGGTACGATAAACTCTCCATCAGACAGGACAACATCTTGCTCTCCTTCAAGCGTGGCGGGGATCATGTCATCCATGCCATCGCCAACACCCTCTACCATGCCCTCTGTAACCTGAGCATTTTGATCAAACTCACCGCTGCGAACACGGCCAACCAAATCTCTCAGGGCTTCTTCGCCATATGTGACAACAAAAAGGGCCAACGCTCTTTGAGGATCAGGATTTGTTCCTTTGATGGCATCAACAGCTTCACTGATGATCTCTTTGTCGTTTGGCCTCTGCACCTCACCACCCTCTGCGAAGAAGTATGGAAGCTCTGGATCTATACCGGGCCTGTAGCCGGGTGGTATGGGACGCTTTTTGCGCCTTGCAGGATCTGCCTCTGGGATGTCAGGATATTCTTCTGTTTTGAAGTCCATCTCTGGCGGCTTCATAATCTCATTTGCAAGGAAACCTGATCCCGCCGCCGCTAGTGCAGCGGGCTGTGTTGCGCTTTGTATCGCACCGGGTATTCCGGGAGACACCGGAGCCACTGGAGGACCAACAAAACTAGGAGAGACGGCAGCGCCAACGGTATCCACAGGAGTTGAGCCGACACCAGCACTAGCCAGCTTAGGACCCAGCATCTTTCCACCAAAATATGAGAGCATTCCTGTGCCAATGGCCGTGCCAAGATCATCGCCCTGCAACAAAGACCCCAAGCCTGACCCGACCGCTCCAGCAGTCAATGCGCTAATGCCTAATGTAGGAGCTAATGCCGACCCACCTAATCCCAGTAATAGCGGTAAAGCCATAATTACACCTCTGCTTCAGACAAGGCTCGCATTCTGTCAACTAATCTTCTAGCACGATTTGGGACTTGCGTATACCATCTGGAATCGACCATAGCGTCGGCGGCGGCGTCCCATGACCTTGCGTCTACAGCCGCTTTCATGTCCTTAAATTTGGAAAGACGCGGCCTGCCCATATTGAACATCATATTTGCGATTATGTGCTGGCATTCCTCAGGTAGATCATCAAAGTCTGGATACAGCACTTTGCACTCATCTACAGTCACAGTCATATCAAGGGCGAAAACTTTCTGTACCCTCTCCTGTTCGATTACTGTGCCTACAGGCTTTCCATACTCTTCATCATCTTTGGTAATGAGGTGTCCAATTCCGAAGGTGGGTAGGTGAAGATGATCTAAATAAATTTCGTACTTGCAGCCCTCATCCTCTGCAATCTCTGTTCTCAGCTTGTCTATATTCATTTGCCCCTCCCCATGCCTAGAAGGTTGTCAAGGAAGCTGCCTGTTCTTTTGCTTTGTTCGTATGCCTGCATGCCTTGGGCGTATGTAGGTGTACCACCCGGCAACTCACGAGCGTCAATCATGCCCCTCTTTTCTTGGGGCAACATTCTAATTAAAAGCCCCAAACCACCGGGGATCATTTCTGCAAGGCTCCTGCTGGGGCTTTTCGGCAAAGGAACCTTTTTAACCTCTCCGAGATATGTCATTGGAGAGGTGAATATAGAAGTAAGGCCAGATCTAACTTGGCCAGTTTCTGGGTCTCCCCCTACGTCATCTCCAAATATATTCTTTTTTGCAAAGGGGTTGCGATACCTATCATAGGCAAGATCCATGATCTGTCTTCTCTGCTTCTCAGTGAGATTGCCAGAGTAATCAACCTTAGATGGGTCCATGCCAAATGGTGAAGCGCCATATGGATTCGTAAGGGTCATATTGTTTTGTGCGAAGAACTCTTCTTTGCTCAAGATGTCTTCAAGACCGCCAGTGGCTGCATATATTTCTTGCGCCACCCTAACAGGGTCATTCACCTGAGAAAAAACATCTGTAGTGTCTGCGCCACCTATGTATGACGCAGATCCCACAGGAGCCGATCCTGTTATTTGACCAGTGCCTGAATCGCGTGGCATAGCTGCCTGAACAGCAGCCACTCGCTCATCTGGTCTTCCTATACCGGGTTCTGGCATTACTTTGTGATCCCTTTTACCTTCTCTACGGTCCTGAGACCGCCAAGCCCCAGCATGCCCAACAATACAGTCATGAGTGAGTCCATATCAAAAGTAGGTAGTTCCGGTATCTCTATCCCTACGTATGAGCATACGAACATTGTGACAGGAGCGAGAACAAAATGCCATGCCATGGCGAAAGAGAGGCACCAGCCAAGGAATGGACGCCATCCGGCAACAAATATGGACCTATGCTGGGCCTCCGCTTTGTTGATCTCTATCTGACCCATGTTGGCTTCGTGCATCTGCTTTTCGGCCATGGTCGCGATTTCGTGTGCCAGCTTCGCTTTCTGGTCCTTGTCCTCTATGAACTTGTCCAAAAGGCCCGTAACCGGCCCGATCAACGCCTGCAACATTGCTTCTCCTCCTATTTATTTGTGCCTGTAGGGCTGTGGTTCTTCCGTGCATTCCCCACATCCCTACAGATCTCCCGTGGCTACTTCTTTGCCATCCATGCGGTAGTTCCCATGTAAGCCCCCACAATTCCGGCACCAGAAATATAGAATAAAGACGATATTTCAGAAAGGGCCTGTATTCTCTCTACCGATACCCATGGGGTAAACATCGCGGCTGTAAAGACCCCCATGCCGATCAGCGTAAATCTGGCCATTCTAAGCTGGGCTAGGCTCTTTCTTAAATCCCTCTCGGTCTCTTTTATCTCTCTTGCCTGCTCAAGCTCCTCATCCGTTACGACCCCGTCTCCATCAAGATCGTACTGATCATACTTACTTTTGCTCTGTAACTTCTTGCTAGTCATAATTTGTACTATGATACAATTTTTACTGTCCCACTGTCGTTGAACAAGGCACCGCTTTCTAGGCCACTAGAGCTTGTTGGCAAATCCGTAAGCGTTATTTTTGTGCCGCGCATCTCCCCCGGCGTTCTCTCCTGAGAAATAAATATCTCCAAAGCCCGCAAAAGATCAGCCATATATTTTGGATCATATTGTTGCGGGGCTTCGGGCAATCTGGGCGGTGGATTCTGTACCTGTGCCATTACTGTCTCCCATCTGGACGCATATCAACGCGAGGGCTACCCAGCTTCCATTTTGTTCCCAGTGCAGTGCTTTCAACCCGAACAGCGAATGATCTTCCCCTTGAGCGAAGGTGCAACTGCTCTGTGAATGTTTCAACATCGCCCGATATTGAACCTATGGTGGTGCCGGAGTCTGTATTGTCGAATGACGCGCCGGGGAAGCGGCGAGACTTCACAGTAAATACAGCCTGTGGACTGCTCAAATTAGTTGATCCCAAAAATGTGAGGTCTGGGATTACTCGCCTGATGTGCGTGAACTTGTCCCCGTCTCCTATGGCCATCGAAGCAGACTCTATGAAGGATGTCATTGCCGACCCATCATCATCAAACCCTATCTCGTGGTTGAAGATGTACTGATTGCCAGCCGCCAAAGGGTTTGAGCGTGTGCCACGATCTATCCAAGCAGTTCTAGCCAGACTTCCAAAATACCAGATCTCATCTCCATAGTTGTAGATGACGTATTTGTCATTCTCTGTTGAAGATGCTGACGGATAGAACCAGAATATTTCGCTGAACTCTGAGTTGATTCCAGAGGTGACCTTGTCAGATTGAGAACGGTTGAAATCTCCAAACACTTTCTGCCTAACGCTGCATGGAAGCTGCTGCGTGCGACCCGCATAGACATAGAAGTTATCTATTCCCATCCAATACACGACATCTTCGGTTGCAACTGCCGCATTTGGACCCATGATCGTGATGTTTGAGGCAAGCTGTGATAAGCCAAAGGTGAATGGCGGTCCAATGAACCGCATGGAGAACAGGGCCGTATCGGTCCAAACGAGAATCTCACGCTTTGTTTCTACCGCCTGCACAAAGGTTGATCCCGATCCGAGCCTCAGATCTCCGGCAGTATTGGTAGACGTTGGAAAAAAATCTATGGGATTTTCTTGACTAGAGAACCGTATTAGCAATGGGTCTTGAATGCCATCTCCTTGCGTGGCGCTGGAACTACCCCCTAGTCCATCAGCGCCAAACACGATGACATGTCTATCCTGATCTGACACAAGCACCTGCTTTGCCACCTGAGGGACACTTGTCTTTGTGCCGGTGCGTGTAGACAGTTCAATAGCTCGTGTGGACAAATTGTTCGTGCGGTCCCAGTAAAAGATATTGCTGTCCCGTGCATTGATTAGCAGATCTTCACCAAAGTTGTCGTGTGACCAAAGACGAATCTGTGTCGTTGTTGTCAGACCGCCGGATGCCGCATCGCCCCAACCAAAATAATCATTGTCGCTACTGGCGTTGCCGTCAATCAAAGTCACGGTAGCACCGTTAGCATGTGTTGACGCTTCTGTGCCGGACTGTGCGCGTGTCACGGTCAAGTCATTAGTCGATACGTTGGTGACTTTCAGTATCTCGTTGTCAATCAGTATAAGGTCATTGGTGGCAATGCCTG
>FUFK010076530.1_pt1 | contig 24940 bp, 26 predicted proteins | sample 1021851 | NCBI WGS metagenome assembly FUFK01 (sample SAMEA51879418, study PRJEB19060) | metagenome | reverse complement strand
GGTCAGTGTCCGCTGACACACTAGCGAGCCCACCACTAGCCGGGGTGCTGTTCTCCCAGTCTCCTGATGTGCTGTTGTAGCTCAACACTTGGCCATTAGAGACTGAGGTGATTGATACGTCTGACAGATCGCCCACCGCCGCCGTTGATGCGAGGAAATCAGTGCTCGCCGATGTAGCTGCAGTGCCAAGATCGAGCGCAGACCGTTGAGCACCTGCATCATTTGCCGAGACGAATGAGCGCCCTGCCGCTGAGATTGATGCCACCGCGTAAGTGTCAGACGCTGTCGTGTATAGGAATTTGTCAGCGCTCGTCGTTAAGCCTGCAATAGATGCTAGACCTGGGTCTGCTGTTTGATAGGTGCTGTCATCATTGAACGATCCCACATTAATAGAGCCGATGTTAGATGGAACGAGCGCCTTATCGGTAGCTGACGCCGCCTGAGCCTCTGTGTTAGTCGCGATCTCGATGATGCCCTTGACTGTCTCAGACGCATCACTAGCGCCACCGGCTGACACAGCTGTATCAACGTAGGCAGTCGTAGCGATCTGAGTTGAGTTATCACCCTGTGTGGCTGTTGGCGCTGTCGGTGTTCCTGTAAGCGCAGGCGAGGCGAGAGGGGCAGTGAGCGCGAACTCATCATCAATCCCCTCAAGGTGGCCGTCAATGTTAGCATTTGCGGCGATATAACTTGTGGGGCTGTAATCCGCTGCCAAGTCATCAGCGCTAAGCACTACCGGGCCCGTCTGAGTGTTGACCGAGGTGACCGCGTCCGTATTATCGACCTTATCAATCTTGCTGTTAGTGATTGAGCCACCCATATCATCGTTAATGAGCAGGTGATCACCCACCGCCCACGCCTGCCCATAGATGGTGCCTAGGGTGTCAATGATATAGAGATCACCCTTTTCAGCGTTGTTCAGATTCCCACCTGAGTTAGTGAGCCCTGTATTAGCGTTGAATGTGCCCTTATATTCGACGCCGCCCACAAGCGCCGCATCGATGCGCTCCTTGACCGTCAATGGCGTCATCGCGGTGGTGTCGTTGGTGCCAGTGCTCGCCTCGGTCGAGGTCGCGATTCTGATCTTGCCGGCTGTTGTCTCTGTAGCGTCTGCGATTGAGGCAGCTCCACCGCCCCCTTGAAATGGACTTGTACCAATACTCATAATTACTCCTTAAGCGTTGAATCCTGCATAGACGACAAAGACATCTGAGCCGTCAGCCTTCTTATATGCGATTGATGTTACACTCTGACCATTGGCGAGCGCCTGACAGTCAACTGAGAATGCCGATGGAACCGGGACAACGCCATCGCTGTTGGTGACTCCATCGCCTGCGCCTGCTGCAGCTCGAAGCTTAATCATGCTGAGCGTGTCAGCGTTTGAGCTCACGAATTGAACGAACGCAAACTTAAGGCCCGCGCTGAGCTGTGTACCTGTGACAGTGTCATAGAAGTCTGTTGAGGTCAGTGTGTGCCAATCTGTGTCGTTGACAACGGTCGCATTGTAGGTGGCCAAGTGGCCGCCTGCATGAATAGGATATTGAACGCCTAGTCTCATGGCTTCTCCATTGAGTCTGTGGGTTTTGGGTCAGGGGAATTGTCAGCCTTGGCTTGTGCTTTGGCCTCGAGCTGTTTGGGTTTGATCATCACGTTAGCACCGGCATACACGAGGAATAACGTATCAATCAAACCTAGGATGTGAGTCTCAGCTTTGTCCATCAGGGCAAGAATGAGGATACAGGCAAGGCATGCATAGAACGCCGAGCTTTTACGACCGCCGAGCTTCTCGGTCACCGTCGAGTCTTTGTCACTCATCGAAGTCCTCACTTAGTAGACGGTAGACGTGAGCCACTTGGTCGAGTGAGCGTGTGTTCTTAACCACACCCTCAGCGCGCTCACCATCGCCTGCTGTCCCATGAGCGTTGCCCTCGATAGTCTCGAAGTTACCATCGCAGTCAGGAGCGGTGAGGCAGAGCGTGATGTGATCGCCTTGCACCGAGCGCTTAGAGGTGAACACAACCACGATGTCACCTGGTAGCATCTGATCAGATTCAATGTGTCGGGCAGTGTTAAGCCATCGGCTATAAAGCCGGTAGCAGCTTGGGAAAATCTTTTGACGAATCGAGAACCTCACCGAGCTCCACGCGAAAGCGGCAAACGCCCCACACCAAGCAAACTGACCATTTCGAACATAGGGTTTTTCCCACGTCCAACCGATACCATCACGTGACCGAATATAATCATCAATTCGCGCGTCAGGCTCTTTCACAACACGCTGCCACTCAGCCTCAGCACGCTTGAGCGCTTGGACGCTGTGCTCTGATCGATGTGGTCGAGCGTTGGTTATGAGCCTCTTTTGCACTGGGGCGAGGTCGATCTCAGTCTGACCTAGTGCTCGATTTAGGCGTCTGACCTCAGCCTCGAGGCCGGTCACTCTCTCGTCTAGTTCTGCTTTAGTTGGCATTTCAATTATACTCCTGAGCATCTACTGACACATTGATTATATCAGAGTTGTTGGACAAATACGCGTCTTCTTGATGAGTGGTAGAAGCGGCGCTATATGTCGCGGGTTCAATGGTTCCACCGCCTGAGCTGATGCTGTGGGCTGTGGTGAATGTAACTGAGTTTGAGCTGATGCTCTGTATTGTGAGTTGACCACCTGCGGCGTCTTGGTTGCCTCGCGGTATGTGCTGCACAACATCTCCAGCTTTGAAGAAGTTCACGTCTGCGCCCGATGCGCTGAACTGATTAGCCTCGACGACGATGGTGGTGGTGGTGGTCACTGAGGCCACCTTCATTGATGAGTTCCAGTTGACCGGAGCGATCCCGACCGTGATGATTGAGAGCTCACAGCCCTCACCCTCTAAGCTCTGCCTGATCCCTCGGATCATGCCTATGCCATTGGTTACACCATAATCATCTGAGTAGCCTCTGAGATGAGGTGAGCTGACCTTGATGTATGAGCCGACATCTAGATAACTAGATTGGCCTGTACCGATCTCACCCACCCACTCTCTCAGAGGGTTGCTCAATAGATTGAAGATGCGTGATGAGGTCGGCAAAAAGAAGTTAAACGTATTGCCTGCCCCACGCCCAAACTGACGAGACGAAACACCAGGGAGTTGTAAATCAATCTTGGCGCGCTCGCCTCCATATCGCGTGATCGCCTCTTGATTGTTAAACAAGACCTCTGAGGTGAGCTTGTCTTCATCGGCTGAGTAGTCATAGCTAAACTTAATTTGAGTGACTATGTCCTCATAGATCCCCCAAAACGGGGGAGGCTCAGCGATCCACTCAGACGCCTCAACGGTAGCCGCTACCACAGAGGTCTTCTCATACCCTATGGGGGTAAGCGTGAGCAGGCTTTTGCCGGTGGTCTCACTGCGCTTCATAACGAGAACAGCGCCGAGCATCTTGAGCACACCATCGAAGATCGAGCGCAGGTCTTGACCATCGCCGATAAAGTTTCCTGTGAAAGGTAAACTCGCCGCCGCGTCTGCTGCTAGGAATGAATCTTCATCGATGAGACTAGAGTCGAGGTTGAGGCCGACACCCAAAGTATCATAGGTGCCATTGATTCCACCACCACCGCCAGACTCTAACAGCCTGAGAAGCGCCTCACCTGGTCGCTCTCTCGTTAGCTGTCCACCTCTNAAGATNAGCGCTCNATCTTTGTCNGGCCAATCACCNAANGATGAGTTNAGGGTGTGNTCATTGTCGCTGCGCGATGTGCAACAANACACCGACATCAGAACCGCNAAATGAGGCGGTNGTTTCGTGGGTGACTTTGAAGANCTGCTCACGCTCTTCATCAGCCTCTAAATCTATGTAGCGTACAACGATATCATAGACATTAGCCCCCGCCGAGCTCGGCAAGCCTAGAGAGTTCTCGACAAGTATCGTGCTCTCGAAATGCTGATAATAAGCATCAGGTAGAGGTTGCACATCCAACGAGCCAACGAGATCAGAGCCACTCACTCTGAGCGTGCTGAGCTCTCCCTCATCTATGCCGAGCCGTTGAACGGGGCTCTCAGTATAGATCGGATAAAAGAGGCGTGAGCCCTCGGCTAAATATCCAAGCGTCCCCTGAGCAGTCCAAACGCGCGGGGCGTATGGCTGATCAAACTCAGTTTGGGAGTATTGTCTCAGCTGTTCATTGTACGACCAAAACACCACATTGACGGGAAAAGGTGACGCGCTAAGCTTCTCGCCCTTGAGTTGATCATCAGGAGTCAGACGCCATCGAGCAACCGCGCCACTCAATCCAGTGACAGCGCTAGGGCCGCTCGTTGTTAGCGTGTCGTTGATGACGTTGGGCCACTCCTTGACCTCTGCATTTCCTAAACTGTGGCGCTTAATCTCGATCTTCTCGCGCTCGATAAATAAGAATTGAGCTGTGGTGATCTCCCCTGCAGTGAGAGCATCAGTCACCGTTGAATCAGCGTGTACTAGATAGCCGGGTATCGTTGAATCATAAGTCAGCGCTGTGGCGTAAACTTCCGGCTGACCATAACGCACACTAAACAACCCACCGCGCCTCAGCCCTGGGTATCGTGGGTGAGAGTTTGGATAGTCATCCTTCTGTGGTCCCGTCGGCAGAGATGGATCGAAATCGCTCAACACCTCGGTGAACTGTGAAAGCTGAGCGGTGCTAATCTTAAACGTATTGGCGGTTACAGTGGAACTCGTCACCACCTCAACCCGAATTGAGTTTAAGGTGTCGAGAGCCGGTTGCATGTCGAGGCTCATCGCGTATTCAATCGCCGAACCATTGACACCATCATAGTAGTGATAGCCCTGAAGCAGGTTAGTTTGACCAATGCCCTTGTCGGCGATAGATGTGTCAAGTAGCGCGCTCAGGGGCAGAAGCGACAGAGAGACGGTGTCACCCTCTTCTATGTATGGTGACTCAGTGATAAACCCGTTGATTACCTCAACGTAATCACTCACCGCCCCCGATGGATATCGATGAGCAACGTAAAGCTTAGCGCGTCGCCCTCTAAATGTGGTGATCGTTGTGGTGAGCTCAGGAGCGACAGAGCCTTCTAGGTCAATTGAGTGTGTCTGAGTTGGTGTATTGCCCACACCACGTTGAGCGGAGACCTGCGAGGAGCTCGCCGCCCCTGCACGTACTGTCTCAGATCCGATGTGCAACAGTCGAGGATAGGTGAGGCCGCTGAGGTCTGAGGCCGTTGAGATGAGTACATCAGACCGCGCAACGCTAGCCGAGATCTGAGAGCGCGTAGATGCTGAGCGCGCACCACATCGACCGAACACAATACCGGGGTCACCAACGCCGCCGCGCCTCCTATCGATAGAGAGTGAGATCGTCACCGCGTCATAATCGGCCACACCGCCCGATGGATCAACCTGAGCGCTAAAATCGCCGACGCTAACAATACCCTCAAGGTCAACATAGTTAATCGATGTAGCGACAGTTGATGAGAGGTTAGATGAGCTCGGTGGTGTGCTCGAGTGATAGCGATACTCAAGCCCACCAACCTCAAGCGCGAAGACGCGCCGGCCATGCTGACTCGTGATGCTCATGGCGTCTCCTCTGGAACAAACAGATCATAGATGTGAACCGCGTGTAACTTCACTTGATTGACCGTGAACACTAAGTTGAGCAAGTCACCCCTGTTAGCGTTTGGTATGAATAGCGGTCTAGGTGCCTCGGGCTGTGAGTTGGTCGGAGCGCTGATGAGCTCGGCCCCTGTTGTAGCTGTCCTCAGATCTCTAGGGCTCGGCTCAAGCTCAATCTCTGAAAACCTTATCCCCACATCGATCACTGAGCCGGTGTATGAGTTCCCCGCTGTATTCCTTAGCTCGACATCGACGACGGCTGTGGTGGCCGCTCTGAAGTTGTTAGAGCTGTATTGGAAGATCACGCCGAGATGTGAGGTGATCGGCGTGGGCTGATGCAGAAAGTTAAGCGTATCTTGACCGCTTTTCTCAATTGTCCCTAAACGCTCACGTCCGCCGGTTGAGTTGAGGACTAGAGAGCCCACATGATAATGAGCCTCAGAGAGCGATTTCGCGCGCGTCATCTGTGCAAGAGCAGAGGCCATCTGTGAGACAGTCCCGCCAAACAAGAGGCGACCATTGAAACACCCACGCGTTGAGGGTAGCTGTTGATAAGCGCTAGGTATCAGCATCATACACCCACNATCATNAAGCCGGAGACATAAGGNTCATTGTTGCTCTGCCTGCGGTCGACATTAGTGAGCAGGTTCGATTGATTGTTGTCTGTCTCATCTAGTCCAGTCCGATACATAGGCAGCCTAAACTCAACCGACCGAGGAAGCTCCTGAACACGTACCGGAACGCCAAACGAGTTCCACCCTGCTTGCGCCATCGTGAATCGATAGCCAAACACGTCTACAACGAGAGGATCAGCGGCGTCATAATTCTCGACGTAGAACCACACGTCAACGTCGAGATCGTTCTCAGGCATACCGTCAAAGCTGACCGCATCTGAGTACATAAGCTGAGTATCGAAGACGCCGAGACCTTTGGCAGCGGCTCTGGAGCTTGAGTCAAGCTTAGACTCTTCAACGCCTGACCAACTAAATAGCACTCGGCCACGCGGCCTCATCATGGTGATGTTAGTGAGCATGTCCACGCCAAAGCGCGAAGTGAGAGGCAGATCAGCACCTAAGCGATTAGCCCCCATAGGGATAAATTCACTGTTGTATTGGTCGAGCGCTCTCACTGCGAGCGGTGAGGCGAGTGGGCTCCAATTGGCCTGCACTCCTGCAACCTCGATCTGACCGCCCGAGGGAGCGTCAAGGCTGAGTGTAACCTCTGCGTATTGCTCTTGCTCTACTGAGCTAATCGCCACAGTGATCACATTGAAGACGCTTTGGAATCTCGATGTATCAGTGATCGTCGTGGTGGTGCTGTCGCTGTGACCGCTTATCGGTGAGCTCACTGTGATCTTTGCTAGTCCACCGCCTGAGACCGTACATGAGGCCATGAGCCTCACCTTGAGCTCAACATGCTCTGCTGATGGTCTTGGGACAATCCACTCACACACATCAGTCATCGTCGTGTTTTCAAAGATGAACACATCATCATGCCACGCTTGGTTGATCACGTTACCGCAACCAACATGGGCAAATGAGTAGTTGACCATGTCACCAAGTCGCGAGATCTCCTCTGAGCGAATCGTGAGACCTGCGGTGACTCGGGCCGGATCGACCAAGACAGGAGGCGAGGTGAATGAGTTAGACATGTTCAATCTCTACTGTGACCGGTACTCGACGCCGCAACCCTTGAGGGTAGGTGAGCTCTAACTCAGAGGTTATCATTGAGCCTCTCACTCTGCCATACTCACCATCATCCTCTGAGGTATAGAGCAGGTCATAAGCCTCCTGACTCGCAGAGGTCTGAGCAGCTCGGAGAGAGCGCCGAGAGTCTCCCCACCCTTGGTAGAAGTTCACCCGCTCTCCCATCGATGCGAGATTGAGCCAACGATTAGTGAAGTGTTTGTAATCGTTCTCAGCGTCTAAGAGCGCGTCGAGGTCAAACCTCAACACTGATGTAACATATGAGCCGATGTGGTTTGAGACATAACCGCCGCCGATCAACCGACGAGCTTGACTCTGATTTGTAACTCTGAGGTGATGAGCCTGGTACGGTCGAGAGGGTATCAANACGCCTTCGATCTTATGGGTCGAGATTAGCGTTGAGAATCCTCCTGACGTGGTTGGCGTCTCATCTCCCTCGAATCCAAGCCGAGCTCTCATTGTGTCATCATTCCACGTGATGTCACCCAAGCTCGTTAGATAGTGGCAGAGCGCGCGCCCGTCATCGGTAACGCTCCAAGCGATGTTATCAGAGCTCAACGCCTCTTGGTCGATCTGCTCAATCGATTTCAGGCTGAAATCGTCAGCATCTGAGGTGGCACGTGATCTGATAAACACTGTCACATCTTGCACCTTTAGCTTGACGTCTGGAAACGTGAACGAGTTAGAGCCTCCCACCTGCTCGATGCCATATGTGGTGCTAGTCAGGTCGAGCGCTCCACGCGTCCAATCGGTGACAGCTGTGGCTACATAGTCAGAGCCGACCGCCACGCTTGACACTGTTGATGACCCAAAGCCTAGAGGGTCATCGGTGCCCGTCTTAACAATTGTAAACTCAACGTCTGATGTGATCGTGACTCGATCATTGGCGTTGATCGTCACAGCCCAAGAACCACCAAAGGTTTTAGACGCTAAAAGCTGACCACCTGCGGCGTTATTGTTGGCGCTTTCTCTAGCGTTGAGTAAGAATACGGCGTCTTCATAGACTCCCTCACCTGTGACGAAGGTGGGCATATTGACCGCCGTTGATCCACGCGTGAAGATCTTGGTAGCGCTGACAGGTCGCGCACATCCTGAGCGGTGAGCAGTCCGAACTGAGGGGCAGGGTTATTCAGTGGCATAGTTCATCACCCCATCGCAAAGCGTGGAGCTCCACGCCGCTGTCTATTGATTGTTCTGAGGATCTCTGACGCCATCGCATCCTGAGCGGCGCGCTTGGTGTCATAGATTGTGCTGTTCCCAAAATTAATGTTGAAGACCATGGCGGTTGATTCGGCGCGCTCTCTCTCAGGAGCAGGAGCAGACTGAGGCGATCCGGTTGGTGACTCAGGTCTAATAGAGCCACCGCTAGCCGGTGAGGACCCTGCGCCAAGCTGAGTTCCTATACCGCCTGCTGTAACAGCCGCGATGCCCATAATGCTCGCCGCTGTGAAGTATGCACCGGCTGCAGCAGGATTCGTGAATGTAGCCGCGATCCCCTTGGCAGTCATCATCAGAGCTTCAACACTAGCTTGCTTACCAAGCGCTAAGAGTAACTCACCCACCATACGCCCTGCCGCGCCCTCCTCGTCTCTCCTGATGTTGGCGCGCTCTCTAGCATAATTCGCTGTCAACTCTGTCATCTGCTCATTGATGAAGGCGGCATCCTCTGAGCTTTTCTTGATTCGCTCTTGCTCCTGCTCATACTCCTCACTCAGTGCCCTGAATGCCTCTCTGCTTTCAGTCTTCACAGATGTGAATGAGTCAAACAATACGCCACCAACGCCACGTTGTAGACTGTCACCCATTGAGCTAACCGAGCTAAGTAGAGCTTGAATACCCTGCTGGGCGTTGGCCTCAATCATCTTCATACGCTCGATGCTATAGCGCCGAGTAAGCTCGGTGATCTCCTCTTCTGATCGATCCCTAAGCGCTATCTCTCTCTGATACCTGAGGTCAAGCAGAGCAAGCTCTTTCTCGATGCCCTCAGCTCGCATGCTTAGATCAAACTCCATGCTTTCCATAATAAAAGCTTGCCGTTGCTCGGCTCTCTGCCTCTCTTCGTCTGCGAGACGCTTGGCGTTTTCGGCCTCTTTGCGCGCTTTCTCTTCTAGCTTGCGTTGTTTGTCCTGCTCTAAGGCTAATTGTTTGTTTGCAAACTCTAGCCTTATCGCTAACTTGGCGCGCTCATTGTCTCCTGCTAGCTCAAGCTCTAAAGCCATTTGCTGCTCTAACAATTTGGATTGATCAACGCCAAGTAGTCTTTGATTCTCGATCTCTGCCCTGCCCACCCTCGCAAGCTCTGACTGTTTTTGACGCTCAGCCGCCAAGTGTCTGGCGTGTGCCATTCTCCTCAAGGCCTCAGCCTGCCTAGACTTGAGCTCTTGCGCTTTGCGCTCCTCCTCGGCTATCTGCTTAAGGCGGCGCTTGAGAAGTCGATTTTCAGCGGTAAGTAGAGCGTCTTTAGCGTCTTGACTGACGTTCTCTATATCTTCAATCTCGCGCGCTCTGCGGCGAGCCTCTAGCAACGCGATTTGAGTCTTAGTTTTTTGAGTCTGCTCTTGGGCCTGCAAGGATTTAAGCTGAGCCTCATGAGACATTGCGGCCTCTACCTTGGCGCGTTTTTCTCGGTTCTCAGTGCTCCTCTCGGCGAGCTTCTCCTTAAAATTATTAAGCTCTTCCTCTCCTTTAGCGACCTCTTCATTAATAGCTTTGGCTTTGCGAAGCAAAGCATCTCGCTTTTCTTGTAGGGCAGCGTTAGAGGCCGCTTCCTTATTAAGCCGCTCCTCTAGTATGCGCGCATTTTCTTGGGCAATGCCCCTGTGATGTCTAACGGTTTCAATGGACAGCGCGTTATAGATTTCCTCTCGCCGCTCCCTTAAAACATCAATCTCGGCCTTGATCTGCTTAACTCTCTCACCCGAAGCGGACTTAAGGCTTTTTTCTAATTCCTCCTCTTTGATAAGCAGCTTGATAGCTTCTTCGCGGTGCTCTCTCTCTTCGTGGCCATAGAGCGCACGTGGACCGGTCGGCGCTTCTGCGCGTATTGCTTGAATAGCTAATCGCTCTTGTAGGCTAGCTATTAATAAATCAGAAGCCGTAATCTGCTCTTGAATTTCTTTGGTGCCATTCTGTATCGAATCCGCTTCTGCATTCTGCTCATGAATTAGCCTCGACATGTGGAGCAACCGGCTAGACTCTGAGTCAGTCAGATCAACGCCCGCCGCCGTCAACTCTTGTATAGTCCCCTTGAGGTCAGATAGCCCTGACTCATAAGCGTTGAGCTTGATCTCTCTCTGCTCGGCATCAGAAAAGAACTCGTCAAGAGCTTTATACGCCTCTATAAGCGCTATCGTGACTAATCCTATAGGGCCAATTAGAGAAGTAAATGATGTTCCTGTGGTGGCTATTGCAGAGCTAAGCCCTGTTACAGACTCTGAGACGCCGCCGAACGTCTCACCAACTTGAAGCATCTTCTCGCCCATCTCACCACCTACAGACTGGATGACTTCGCCCATGCCTGTAAATGTTTTTCCAATGGCTTCGCCTTCTTTTTCTAGGCCCTCAAAGCCCTTCTCTGCTTTCTTAGAGTCAAGCGTGACCTCAATCTCGATCTCATTAGTAGCCATATGCGTGACCGGCTTCTTTCTGAGCTCTCTCTTGAGCCCTGAGTTGAGCTAACTCTGAGTGATTATGAATCACGTCGAGCGCGTCAACTATAGCACATGTTGGGTTTGGGTAGGTTCCGTTGATCGGGAATAGATCAGCCTTATGGCGTCGATACGCTGTGATGAGAGACGCCATCTGATTAGAGGTAGCGACAGGACATGATCTGATCTCTAGCTCACTAAACGCCTCGCCGCTGTCAGGCGCTACGCGGTAGCCTGGCACAAATAGACCGCGCTCATCCTCTTGGGCTTGTGGCAGCCCCTTTTGGAATACGCCACCACACGAGCCACGCTGAGCTCTAAGTCTTGGGTTGTTCCTGCATTGGTCACAGCTCCAAGCGCGACCTCTAGAGTGGCTGAGCCAAACAGAAGCCGCTAAACCTATTTTCCCTGGTCACCTAGCAGGCTGATCCTCTGCACGTGAAGCACAAGCTCAGAAATCGTGTTAGTTCGGTGAGAGTCTGGCCTGATGAGCTCGAGCTGATCAACGTTAGCCTGCTTACCATCGATGAGCTGAAGTGAGGCCCTAAGCATCTCGACATAAACACGGTTGATGTAAGCATTATATCCGCTCATCGCCTCACGCTCATCATCAGTCAAAGCGTGGTGCCATCGTGCGCGCTCAGAACTTTCTATAGGTGCCTCACTCCAGAGTAAACGCCCGAGCTCCGAGCGTCTAAGCGCCCCCGCTCTCACCTCTGCATCTTCGCGCTCACTTGGGCTTAGAGCTTTAAGCATGAAGCGTGTAGCCTGCTCACTCACTGAGCCGAGCTCTGAGAGATCACCGCTCTGAATATAGGCCGAGCGTTGAGACTCATCAGCCTCAACCTCGGGATCACACGTGACCACAACTTCAACGGTGTGATCTGCATTAGTCAGGAATGAGAGCGCCATCGATTACACTCCTAGACCGAGTCTAAATGGTGAGTTACCTGCACCGCTCTCATAGGCCGTTGTGGTGAAATCGCCTGCATAGCGGCTCTGTTGATAGGTCAGGTTCTGCCTGACTATATCGTTACCGCTCACATCATACGCGCTTGGATCAGCGGTGAGTTGTGCTGCAGGTATCATGATTGCGCATCCCTTGCCGTCACCCACGGGACCGGTCCCAATGATGAGTTGTCTTACTGTTCGGTTGAAATAATCGTCTGCGATGGCTGTATTGACGGTCGAAACGGTCAAGCTCGCCTCAACGCTCACGTCACTGATATCCATTCCGCTCATCCCCACGATTGAGTTTGAGTGACCGAGCGGCGTGAGAGTGTTGGTGAGCGTGACTGTGAAGTCCTCGACATCTAAAGCGATTCGCCCGAGCGTTTCACCTGCTGTCCCATTGCTCAGGCTAGCGGGTGAGCCATCGCTGATCACGACATAGGAGCCTCTAAAGAATGGAGGCGAACCGGCGTTGTATACAGGCTCAATTGGTCCTGATGCGCTAGCGTGATCGTCTTGGATGAGCGCCGCCTGGTAGGTGAACTCACCCATTAGTCGACCGTTGTCGAGGCTGATGGCGAGGCTCTCAAGTACGCAGCCGTAAGCGAATGAGCGATAGTTGACGCCATCAATACGGAAACTCAGAGAGTGCTCTTTTGTGCCTGTTGCGGTGCGGCTTGGGATGTACCAAGTAGCTAGGCTATAAATCGTCGGCGTCCCACTAAAACCTGTGCTAAACGCAGGTGATACACTCACAGCTGAGCTCACGTTGTTGTCTGTGATGGCGCTATACTCAGCGCGGCCATTGACCTCAACGCCAACGAGACAGCCAACGTCAGCATCTGCATAAGCTGAGGTCGGTGTAAATTTGTTGGTGTTAGGCACACCTGCCGCCGCGTCACCATCTACGATTGATGGGAGTTGGTTCTTCAGCCCTGCGCCGAGTAGATGGCCGAGGTAGTTTGACGCGTACGTGTCCGCACCTGTGCCGATGGTGGTGAGGTCGACCCTGACCACAACTTGACCAGTGCGACGACGAACGCGAGAGCCACCACTGAAGACGGTATCCGGCTCAGGGGGTACAAAGTACGAACCATCACGCGCATCATTACGCTCACTTGCAACGACCTCGCCAGGAATCACGATTGGGTCACGCTCGCAAGGGATCGAGATGTATGTCAGACCTGAGTTGTCAGGTAATCCGGTTGATGCTAGACAGAGAGCCAAATGAGCTCTCCTTCGCCACGCTGATGGATCTATGTGTCACTGTCATGACTAAGCCTCCAAATATAGAAGAGTGAAAGGTAGGATCAGTAGCACCGCGCCACCCTGATCGTTGGTAGGGTCAATGGGCTCGACCGTTGGTGACTGCGGAATCACTGACACGATGCCGGTGGTGGCTAGGTCGTAGTCTGGACCTTTGAGCTTAACGAGTAGACTCTCGGCGTCTTCTGCGATCATGCGCTGTAGATAGAGCTGATCATGTGGCACGTCATAGCGCACATTGAGATTNATNGTNGCTCGGCGTCTACCGCTCAGGCCTGCAGCTCCATCGTCCTCTGTGAATCCGCCCACCTCAAGGGTGAAGTATCGCGTAGAGTGTGAGCGCTGTGAGAGAGGTGTCACCATACCACCGGCGCGACCATGAGCAACAAAGCCGTGATGAGTGTCGCGCTTTGGATTGATCGACATGAGCTTGTCTTCGAGGTGCGTTAACGCCGCCGCGATGCCCTGACTCATTTGATTTTCTTATCTAGCTCAAGTTTAACAGACTCAATAATAACGTCTACGTCTGCAGAAGAAAGCCCTAAAAACTCACGCTTCTCATTTACATAGTAACCATAGCCGGCGTGTTGAGTAAGGCCAATTGTGAAGCCCTCAGAAGTCGCGCTCTTTATAACTAGGTTGCTCATCATGTTACCGCTCAACACTAAATCAACCTCAGCGGTGCCTGCTAGCTTTGAGCGCTTGCGTGAGTCGTGTTTGTATTGCTTATAGCCGCCTTCATAATATACAGACTCACCGCTTGGTGTAGGTTCGCCACCTTTGGGCGCAAGGCGGGCACCGCGCTTAGACACATAAAGGGGCTCTGTTGAATATTCCTTAAACCCTTGGCCGTTGGCGTCGATGCCTTTAGCGGTCCTCAACTTAATCGCGGCAAGCGTGTCTGATGCTAGCCGCGCAGAATCGCGAGCGGTCCAAAGGCTCGTTGGCAAATTGAGATTAACCTTGGTTGGCATTAGTGGCGCATCCCTCTAGCCGGTGTGAATATGCTATCATTGGATACCTTAGAGTAGCTTTTAAAGCTTGCTCGAAAGTCGGTCTTACTGCCGCCTGAGCGTCTTAGGTTGCTCTCCCCCTCATCAATCTCACCATCTCCATCTAGATCAATGGTGATTGATCTGAGCGCCACCTCTAACAGCTCATATTTACGCTCTCTCATGGCGCTAGCTACATCAAGCTGTAAGGTTGCCTCATAGACGATAGCCGCCGCACAGTATGCATGGGCGCTTAAGAATGACCCTTGGTTGAATACGTCATCTTCAGTCGCGCCATCTGCTATCACGTGGTCACGCACTGCGAGAATGATCTCATCGAGCGCGGCGCTGATCTGTGGCGCTAGGTCGCTCTGTCTACGTGGCACCATGTCAGCGAGCTGTGGAAATCGATCTACAAGCTGATCATGATCTAGACCGGTGTTAAATGGTCGAGGCGCAACCTTAAGGATACCGCTCTCAGTCTGAGGAGATCCGAGGTTATCAGTGTATGTCAGCGTGTAGGGGTATGACCCAGTGACAGCTTTAGCGCTCGGAATGTCCACATAAGCAGAGGCAAAGTCCAAGGTCGCTGCAGAGGTGAGATCGAGCTCACGTGGTAGAGGCTCAGCCAAGATGGCGGTCGTGCCACCAAGCCGAGTTACCTTAACAGCGTAGTAAGTGTCGCGTGTAGTCCTGAGAAACGCTCTGACCTCATCGCGCTCAAGCGTAGTATCAACACTAGCGGTGAGTGTGAGTGTTCGCCGATCATCGGCAATAGCGCTCACAGACACATCATCTCTTTGATTAGTGAGCGCGCTTGTGAATGGCACGCTGAACCCAACGGTGAGCTCGGCGTCTCCTGCATGAGGTGTGCGAGGGTGCCACACGAAATGTATGATCTCGCCGGTGACTGCTTTTCTCATCGCTTAGCCCTTGCGTTTGCTCGGTTGATGTCTGCGGTGGTGGCCTCATCGAGATCAGCCGCTTGAATGAATCCCTCACTCACAGGGCTCCAAGTATGTCTGCAGTTATAGCCCCCACATGATGTCATCACGTTGAGGCCCTGACCGTTGTTGAGCTTGCGCATCTGTTCGCCTGATACGACCTTACCCACAAGCGCTTTACAGAATGGGCGTGTTAAGCCGTCGAGCGGTCCTGTATATAAGTAGTGGTCGAGATCAGCCGCCGCAGCAGCTGCCGCTGTGATTGATCGACCGTATTGACTAATCCTAGTTTTGACCTCAGTTAACTGTCTGCCCTGAGAACGCTTTAAGCGCTCCTCGAGCTCACTTGTTACGATGTCGGCGGGTACCTGCAAAGATAAGGAGGTAAGCGCCGCTCGAATCGCGCTTTGAGTGTCGGGTAGAATTACGTCATCAAATACCGATGTCACAGCCTGCGCTTGGATCTGCTCAAGTTGTGGCATCGCGTTAAATGAGAAATCAGGCTCAATCACCGCGAACGCCCTCTCAACTGCTTCGCGAATCTTGGCTTGACTCTCAATATACTCATCGACAGCGAGACCCATGCCACCTCTCAAGATGAAGTCCATCAGCTGCTCATTGTCGAATGATAGCAGAAGCTCAGGATCATTAGAGACACTGGCCATCTGCAGAAGCGTGACAAGCTCACGCCGAGAGGCAGAGAGAGCGCGCTCGAATGATCGCTCAGCGCTAATCTCTGCTCTTAATTGATCGCGTCTAGCCCTGATGAGTTTGGCCTGATCACCGCTCAAACTCTTCGCCTGCGCGGTCAGATCATCGACCGCTCGCTTGTCAGCGTCCTCTGAGAGCGTAACATGCTCACCAGACTCATAACGCTCAACGAGAGAATCGAGTAACCCTAGATCATCCAAGAGTTGGAATTCTAACAGGCTCATATTATTCAGGGCTAGATTCATGGGGTCGCCTCTTAGCTGATGCAGGCCGTAACGACGTGACCAAGCGTTGAGTCGATCGCCTTAAATTGGTTGACCTCCTCAGCGTACACATAACGGCGTGTTTTATCGAGACTGTCATACTGACCGGCAACCATGTTTCCAAATTGGAAATTAAGAGCCGCTACAGGCATGCCTTTGACGTTGCCTGACTTCTGAACGATCGCGTCTGATCCGCGCAAGATGCCCATAAATAGGCTTGTGCGTGTCCAAATGTAACCCTCATTGCTAGTCGCGCCAGGGACCGCGTTATCTTGGAGAGCTTGCCCAACGTGAATGTTAGGAATGCCGAGCACATCGCGAAGCACAGCAATGACAGCCTCATCGTTTAAGATTCGGTTACCTGCTGCTAGATTGCCGGTGCTTGTTCCCAAGTAACCACGAACCTCAGGGTTACGAGCCAACTCGCGGAATGTGTCGCGACCGAAGATAAGAGAGTCAGGGTTGATGCCGTGAGCCTTCTTAAAAATGGTGTCCTTGAGCTCATGGAGGAATGTGAGCGGCTCAGCTCCTGCAACGTCAAACTTAGTCGCAGGGTTTGAGGTCTCAAACGCGCTCGCATCAAAGAGAATATCAGCCGCGCGCTGCTCACGTGCGAGCTTCATCACGCGAGCGACCTTCTTGGCGATGCGCTGCTCTTCAGAACCGGGATACTGAGAGTCAAAGATGTCCTCCATCGCGATGCTGTCTTGAGCCGCATAGATCCTTGCCTTGAAGGTCTGGCTTGAGCGGTCAAAGCCACCGATAGAAGCGCGTGAAGCACCAGGGGCGCGCTCAAGGTCGAGCCCTGCGCCTGCGCCCATGAAGTTACGCGTCTCCTCAAGCAGGAGTGTACCCGAGCGCTCAGGTACCGTGATGGTCTCGAGCACCTTGTCGGCAATGAGCTGATCATCAGATGGGACGGCCTCAACTACGAGACTCGTTAGGATCTGATCTACTGGATGTAAATTACTGTATGAACTAGCCATGTTGATCTACTCCTTAAGTGTGGTAGTTGCTAGGACCTGTGAACACAACCGTGATTTGATCGCCGCTCGCAGGTGAATGATGATTGATATTAGGGATTACACGAGCGACAGAGAAATTCCCTGAGCCCTTGGCAAATGGCGCGAGGTTGCCTGATGCAGAGGCCATCAAAAGAGACGTTGTCTCTGGCTCAATTGCATCGCCTGCGATCGCGCGAGTAATGCCACTCACAATCACATCAACAGCGTCACCCGCTGAGACCGCGCGTTGAGCGATACCCACAGCGGCTTCACTTGTTGAAGATGAGGTCATCTGTACTTTACCGGCAGCATCGACCGCCACAAGAGAATACTCTGTGATGGTCCCGCCTGCGATGAATGATAACATGTTGTCTGTATTAGCCATGATCAGCCTCCAAACGCTTGATTATAGTATTCAGGATTCTGAGCGCGGAAAGTGATGAGCGCCTCAGAGTATGTGATTGATTTCTCAGCGGCGAGCTTACGAACCTCACCATCGAGTGATTGACGAGTGATCTCGCGACCTGATGCACCGTGACCGACCTCTGCGAGTGGCACAGCGCTAGCTGATGGACGCTCTGAGAACATCTGCCAGAACTCAGGCTGAAGCTCACGCATCGCCCAAGCCTTACCGGCCACGCCCTCTTCAGCGGGAGTGATTCGACCGTCTCTAAGGAGGGTGCTCACTGCCTCGCGCTTCTCGATCTCAAGCTTCTCGGCCTCGATCTTCTCAAGTCGCTCGGTGAGAGCGTTGTTGCTCTCGCGAAGTGCATTGATCTCATTTAAGAGTGTGGGCTCAACTGTCTCACTCATCTTATAGTTCTTCTCTTTCTTCTCATCATGGTCTTTAGACTCTGCGAGTTTCTCTTCATCGTCCTTGGACTCTGCGAGTTTCTCTTCATCGTCCTTAGACTTTGACTCCATCATTGAAGACTCAGCGTCTTGCTTCATCTCTTTGATTTTTGATTCGAGCTCCTTGACCATCTCATCTTTTGCGATGAGCATAGCGCGGAGATCTTCGACGGTCATGCTTTCAACGTTATCCATCTCTAGCCTCTCGTTTAAGATGACACGGTCAATCTGTGCGTGAGATTGAGCCGGTCTTGGGGTTAATGTAATAGCTAATAACTGAGCATCTCCAACCTTAGCCCCGCCTGCTCGGTCGAAGACCTCACCGGCTAGAAACTCAGGGGAGCTCCACAGGACGCCACCAGCCTCGTTTACAACATTGAGCCCGCGCTCATTATAAGCAGGGTAGGCGTAGAGCCCATCCTCTCTGAGCTCGAGATCAACGATGAGGCCGAGAGCGTTGCCACTCTCAGGGGGTGCAGGTGGACCGCTCTGGTATGGAGATGTCGCATGCTGCCAATCAATGATGACAGGGTCCTCTTGGCGTCTCTCTTTAAAGACGCGGATCATCTCTGACAACATTGTCTCACTAATCTCTTTGCCCACGTTCTCGCCGTTCATGCGCGAGCTCACTTGACCGAGGCTCAGCGTCTTGAACGGTCGACCGAGGGTGAGACCATCGGGAATATCATAACTGACGTTAAGCGCCTCAGAGTATGCCCTGAGCGCTTGTGCTTTCTTGTCTGCGCTGTCCATTTGGCGAACAACCTTTCTAGCCCAAGCAAAGCCGGCATCACCGCCCCAACCATGCCAAGCCTGCCAACCCTTCCCTTGATCGTCCCAGGTAGAGCCCTGTTTATCTCCCTCATGACGAGTGAAATAATTGAGCATGCGCTTGACTGTATCAGGGCTGAGCTCCTTACCGTTGGCGAGATCACGAGCGCGAGCAATACCCACCTCAGTCATGCCACGCTCAGAAGGTGGCTTAGTGGCTCTGACCTCTAGGGCGCGCTTGCCTGCATCTTGAGCCCCTTGTGGGGGTGTAAAGTCTATGTGTGAATAACGGCTTGGCGCGAGTGATTCAGACTTAGCCTCTGCCTCAGTGCGCTGTGGGTGGCCCTTGGGGAGCAGGTCAAGGTCAGTGGTGTAAGCCTTCTTGCGCTGACCTGTTCCGACGAGCTTTAAGAACGTATTCACGCGAGCAAGCGCCCATTGATTCCTAGTCATGCCAGGTCGGTGACTGACAGAGAAAGCACCGGCCCCACGTCTGAACACTGCTTTGAGGGTGCCGAGGTCGACGCGGCGTGACTTCTTGGTGTATTTGGCGTTGTGCTTATCGCGAGCGTTCTCAAGAGCCTTGAGCGCTTGAGCCCCGATCTCAATGCCACCACGTGAGCCACTAGCTGAGCCTTGAGGGTTGCGCTTAGATCCCTTCTTGCGCTCAGATGGTTTGGCAGGCGTCTGCGCTTTGGTTCTCAGTCTGATCGCCTTAACCATTGTTGCGCCTCCTTCTGATGAGCTGCTCAGCTAAAGCACTGACACCGCCGCCACCAATGCTTGATGATGTGACTCTCATCATTGGTGAGCGGCTTGCGTCCTCTGGCAGGTCACCCGCGCCGAGCTTAGCCCTAATCACGCGCTCAAGCTCATCGTCAGGAGTGATTAAGCCGGCTTGAACTAGACCAGGTAACATTTGTAGAGATTCGGCCAAATCGTCAGTGTCAAGTCCGGTGTGTTTTAAACGGGGAAGTTTGGACGCGTCAACCGCTCCATAATTCCACCTAATAAGTCTGCCGATAGTGCCGCCACCGCGACGATCAACACCGCTCACCTGAGCAGACACAAGATCACAGAGGTTAATCGCGGCCCTTCTAAATACAGAGAGGTGAATTTCACCAACAGAGCGAGCGCCTGTATCCGTATTTCCCAAGTCAGCGAATTGAGACAAGAACGCCGCCGCAATTTGGCTGTCACACTTAGTGATAATATTGATGGGGCCGTCTGCGTAGAGGTTCGGCTGTGCTGCGTATGTGTCAAACTTCACAGCGCTGTTCTCTACAAGATAGCTCTGTTCAGCTGAGATGAACGCCTGAGCCTGCGCCTCAGCGTCATCGATCATCGCGTCAATGTCACCATCAGTTAGGCCGATCTGCTCAGCTACTGCGCGATCAACTACCACTTTAGGTGTCGGGACTGCCCAACGATCTAGACCAACACACATGAGATTACTCACGCGCTGTTTGGTTCGCCACCACCACCAAACAGGCCTGAGCATTCCAACGCCCTCGAAGTTTGAGCCGGTGCGGTTGAGGGTGAGGAGTAGAAGCTTGTTGGCTGGGATGGGCTCTGGTGTCTTACCACCGCCGACCATGTTTTGCATCACGCCGTCAAGATGTTGATCGTCTCGGCTTAACCAACGGCTGTGAGCGCTCGGCTCACGATCAGCGTAGTGGCTCAGCCAAACTCTCACCTTACCAGTTGAGTCAGGCCCAACCCGGTAGACCTCTTCAGCGTAACGATAACCGACAGGGACAAACTCAAAGAGATAGCTTAACTGATCTTCCCATGATGTGATCATCTGCCCTGAGTGGCCATCAAAGCCCCAACACTCGTTAGCATAGCGCGCGAGTTCCTCGGCTACTAGATCACCCTCAACACCAGGCTCGAAACGCCATGAAGCTGAGAGTAGAGTCTGTCGGAGCATATGCCAAGAACGCCTCACGATGGGGTCAGTTCTTAACATCTCCTCAGCCTCTTGAACCCANTTNAGGCCGGTGAGCTGNGCGTTGCTCTCTTTGGCGATGGTNCCGCCGCTNAGCTGAGTNCCTGAGATACCACGAGAGCCGAATCGAGGTGATAGCGCTCTCATGTGGCGAGGTGTGTCACCTGTTTTAGATTCGCTCATCGCGTCTCCTGATGTGCATAAACAGTCGTCATTATACTGACAATTTGCTCATGTGTCACTATCCTTTTGTTCAGTGTCATCCTGTTCAGTATCAGGTATCCACTCAGCTACATGTTTATTGAGAGAAACATCACCCTCTGATCGATTCATGACCCTAAGCTCAGCAAGCTGATTTATCATGGCCGTCTGCAGCTCCATGAGCATATCACTTTTAAGTTGGCTGTTGATGTGAGCGTCTCGTAATCGAGCAATGAGCGCCTGACGNTCTGCCTCTTTATTCGCGAGATCGTCTTTGAGTTGCTCGACCTCAGCAGGGTCACGCCCTGAGGCCACAGCTAGCATCGATGAGATTGAGCCGGTGAGCATACCGATGATTCCAATGAGTATATCGCGGTTCTCTTTGACGATGTCTACATAAGCCAAGAAGACGATTAAGCCAACGACCAAGCCCATAAACACAACGCTAAACCACCAGCCTCTGAGCGTGCGCTTTTCCTCATCTATAGTGCTCATAAATCTCCAACAATCGGTTGATCAGCGGTGAGAATTTGTATTTCAGATAGGGGTACATGTGAGCGACGATATAGCCAAAGCTGATCAGCGCCAGACGATAGAGCAACCACTCAGCCCACTCTAACCACTTGCGATGTCTAGCCCTGCTCCTGATCCTCTTAGGACCTCCGACCCTCGTCACCTTGGCGTTACCTGGTGGAGGCTGTAAAACCTTAATGTCACAGCCGACCGCGTAGAGCGTTTGTAGGTCTCTCACACCCTTGAACTTATACAGCCCAACACATGAGAAGCGTGTATCTCTCGGCGTCATGCTGTTAGAGCGTGAGCGCACTCGGGCGAAGGCGTCACGAGTGAGCAGCACTTGACCTGCCATACATATCGACATTGTGCGCGCGGCGATGTTCTTGGTTATCCCTTCAAGCTCAATTGGCTTAGCCCCTGCCACGACATCAAGCTCACGCTGTTGAACTTCGACAACTGGCCCCCAATGAATACCTATTCGGGCGTTAAGCTTGGTGAGCTGTGGTACTGTCATTTGATAATATAATCCGAAGTTGACCGCATCGATGGCCCGCTCAAAACTGATGAGGAAGCCGTCTGACCGGTCTATCTCTCGACCGTTGAAACGCTGTATCAGTGTTCGCGCTCTGCGGTCATGATACTGAAACCACCGCGCCGCGTCATAGGCTCCGAAGCGCTCGACGAACTGAGTAGAGCCGATGAGGTCGAGGAGAACGACGGCTAGACATCGCTCTTGATATGTCTCCTCTTCTCGCTCCATCTCATCACCTCCACGCTATGCTCTCTGAGGTATTCAGCGCCGACGCAGTCAAGCGCTTGCTCGGTTATAACATAAACACGCTCAATCCCTGCGTGATGAATCGCCTTGGCACAGTTAAGGCAGGGAGTGCGAGAAACAGCCAACCAAGCGCCAAGCGTGGAGCTGCCACGACGGGCGGCGTTGATGATCGCGTTAGACTCAGCGTGATGACATCCCACCTCTGTCATCGTCCCGCTGATGATCTGCTTAACGTCTCTCTCACAGAGGTCACCACCGCAGAGATGACCACCACCTCTCGGCGGCCCGTTGTATCCATCGCTGATGATGACCCATGAGTTGGGCTCAAAGATCACAGCGCCAACTTGACCGCGTGGACATGGTGAGAGCTCGCTGAGCATCTGAGCTTGCTTGAGTCTGGCGATGATGTGTTTATTCATACTCATCATTCAACAGCGCTTTAACTGAGATGGGGAAACGCTCAAGCAGTTGCGCCTTGATCGCCTCTGCAGCCAAGCGCGTCTCAAGCTGTACGTGCTCTGTGGTCCTAAGCCTGACAAACTTAACCCAGTTGTGAAGATTGCCCGACATCCAAAACGAAGTGTAGAGCGATACCGGCAGAACTAAGCGCGCGGTTTCACGTGAAACACCTCTAGCTATAAGCTCGTTATAGATCGCCATCGATGTCGCCGCTGAGCTCTTAAACATCGCTTTGCAGTGCTCGAGCTCATCAGGGATCTCGTCAGAGGAACACTGTAGATTTTTCTCTGCTTGGCGCCTGATCTCTTGAGGGTGATAGATCGTGATCGCCTTGGAGGTGTAACGCCTGCTCACCTCGTTAAATGAGAATGTACGATGTCTCATGATCTGCCTCGCCACGAAGAGAGGCACAGTCAACTCAAACGTAGCGCTCACATGCTCGAAAGGTGAGGTGTGACCATGAGCCGCCAAGTACCTGATGAGTTTAGCGTCTTTGTCGCTCATGCCGTTTGTGATGTCGGCAGAGAGGCGCGAGAAGCTCACGCGAGCCGCTTGAGCCGGCGTTTCATCTGAGCCCATCGAATCCAAGAGGATCACCTCGCCTATGCCGTCGTTATAAATGTGCATTAAAAGCTCCTTGTCTTTGACCCGCCAACTCTAACACGGCGTGATTTAGTTTTAGACCTGCTCTGATACCGACGTTGATCAACGGTCTGATCGTCTGCCCATCTCCACATGATGCAGTCATAGCGCAGAGCGTCGAGAGGGTCTTCTCTGCCGTCCTTCTTGGGTTGCTCTTTGTTGCGCTCCCAAGCGTATGAGAGCAGAGCCTTTCTGATTGAGTTACCGCTCACGCGCTCGCCCTTATCCCAGACCTCACGAGTGATGAGGTATTGACGCCGAGTGAATGCGCGCTTGAGTTTGCCGACACCGTTGAGGATGTCTGTTCGGATAGCGTCAGTGGTCGATCTAAGCGGCATGCCCAAGCCGTTGGGGGGAGCTGCCCGCATTGCTCTAAATGCTGATGCGCCTGTCTGATCATTGCGCGCTTTGCCGGCTTTGTCTGCGGCTCCATTGTCTAGCCATATTCGATCACCTGGCGCTGAGCTCTGCAGCGCACGTGGCCAAGCCACTGAGAGGATGAGTTGGGCGAGCTGTTTGACCGTGACCTCAGCAGGGTTAAACTCGGCGCAGATGACATCAGCGTTGAGCTCCTCATCATGGGCGAGGATGATCACCGACGGTTTACGGAATCCCCAGTCAATAGCAATCCGAGCGCTCATAGTTGGCTCATACTTCCATCCATCGATGACCATCGTTGAAGGGTCGAACTCAGAATAGACCAAGCCGCTTGGAGGCTTTGGCTTATTCATGACCATGGCCTCACGCTCAGCTTCAGGCAGTAGCTTGGTAGCCTCAAACCACTCATCGCTCAGGTTGCTCTGATTAACATATGACGTGTAGAGCTTAGGCTCACATCCTGATGTCTCAGCTAGCCGACACCACCACGCATCAGCTACAGGCAAGCCCACCAAGATCATGATCGGTGATGGCCCTGAGCGCAGACGGCCCAACGCCTTATGAGCAACCTCCTCATCGAGCGTCTGACACTCATCAACGAGACAGCACCCTGATGTAATGTTAAGACCCTCGAGAGGGTTGTGAGTCGTGTCCCTAGTGCCTGGTCGGAAGTATGACCGACACCAAACCGTTGAGCCTGTTGATGGGTCGCACCACTGCCTTAAGGTGTGGTTATAGACCCACCCAAGCGGTGAGAGCCACTTCTGCATCTCAGGCATGAGAACGCTGTTGTAACGTCCGTTGGTGTCGGTCACGAGTAGCGTTGAGGTACCCGCCCGCCATTTAGCTATGAAGAGGATCGCGAAGACAAGCGCTGAGGTTTTACCGGCCCCCCATCCACATCGAGCGCTCACCACTCGGTGCTCACTCCTGATGCTCGCGATGATGTCACGCTGCAGAGGGTTGAGCTCTAGGTTCACTTGAGGTGATCCGGATCTTGAGAGATGGTGCGCTCGACCTTCACGAGCCCGACCTTGGTGAGCTCATATTCTGTCCTGCTCTGGAAGCCATCGCGCTTCACCTCAAGGATCTCTATGACTGTACCCTCATCAGCCTCGATCACATCGATGTGTCGCCGGACCCACCCTACGCTCTCATCCTCTTGGCATATGATGTGGTAATCACCCTTCACGGTGTACTCAGTCTTCTCGTGTGGGTGTAGAATCGACCAACTCCTCACCAGTGCTGCTCTCGCCTTCATCTCGTATCTCCAAAAGTCTTTGGTCTGTCTGCTCGATCATTTGGATGACTAGAGCAGCTCCACCATC
>FUFK010049816.1_pt1 | contig 24944 bp, 25 predicted proteins | sample 1021851 | NCBI WGS metagenome assembly FUFK01 (sample SAMEA51879418, study PRJEB19060) | metagenome | reverse complement strand
AATTCAAGTGCTTTATCCATCTCTTGATATGCTCTTTTTTTCTCATCAATTTGAAACAAGGATGAACCAAATAATCGACGTCCATGTGCAAACTTCTTATTTAGCTTGATTGAGTTGTAAGAATGATTCAAAGCAAGATCAAAATTACCACCATAATAATANGATAANCCAAAGGCAAATTGACAAAGAAAATTATTTTCATTTAATGAAACTGAACTTCTTGCAAGATTTAAAAGTGTTTTTCTAACTTTGTTTGGATCTCTTACATTAAACATCCAAAGTTTATCAGCGTAAGACATAGCAATTTTTGAAATNGTAATAGCNAANTCTTCTTTTGGTATTGANTTNCTTAATTTATCATATGAGTTTTTTGATAATAAAAANCTGATTGTTCTTTTNTCTTTTTGGTTTTTTGANTTTCTTATTACTCCATTCTCTTCAAGATATTTTAANCTTCTCCAAAGGGTTCTTTCTGGAGATTGAGTNAAGTATTGAATATCATAAAATGAAAGACCTTTATAAAAATTTACATAAAGTCTAAATACAATTTCTAANTCNAATAAACTTGTAAGCGCAAGTGATTTAAGTACTTTAAATAACCCNCCGTATAAAAAGCTAAATACAGCCTCATCAAGTAAATTTACATTTTTAGATACTTGATCACTTCTTCCAAATCCAAACTCATAAATATTGTCTTTTTGTACTGTCATGGAGATTATTTATATCTTTCTTATTGAAGTAAAACTAGATATAAACTTTATCTTTTGTTATAAGAAACTACATAATCCCCGGTAGCTCAGTTGGTAGAGCAAGCGGCTGTTAACCGCTTTGTCACTGGTTCGAGTCCAGTCCGGGGAGCCAAATNATAAAATTTGGCTTAAGAANGTTTTNGTTCGCTCACTTTCNGGNTTNTCAAAAAAGTCTTTTGGATTTTTTGCTTCNACNATTTGTCCCTCATCCATGAAAATAATGCTATCAGCAACCTCTTTGGCAAATCCCATTTCATGCGTAACAACAATCATTGTCATACCGCCCTGAGCAAGGCCAACCATCACATCCAATACTTCCTTAATCATCTCAGGATCAAGAGCTGAAGTGGGTTCATCAAAAAGCATAATTCTNGGCTCCATACAAAGTGCTCGTGCTATTGCCGCTCTTTGCTGTTGGCCACCAGATAACTGAGCAGGATACTTGTGTGCCTGATCATCTATTTGAACTCGTTTTAAATATTCCATAGCTTTTTCTTTTGCTTCAGCTTTTGGTAGTTTACGAACCCATATAGGAGCAAGCGAACAATTGTCTAATATGGATAAATGTGGAAATAAATTAAATTGTTGGAATACCATTCCAACTTCTCCACGAATTCTCTCGATACTTCTACTGTCGTTAGTCAGCTCTGTGCCTTCTACTATAATATTTCCTCTTTGATGTTCCTCTAATCTATTGATGCATCTGATAAGTGTTGATTTGCCAGATCCAGATGGACCACAAATTACAATCTTTTCCCCTTTGTTAATTTCAAGATTAATATCATTTAATACATGAAGTTCACCGAACCATTTGTGAACATTTTTCATTTCTATCATTAATTCAGAACTCATACTTATCTTCCTGTATCTAATTTCTTTTCAAGACGTTGACTATACCAACTCATAGCATAACAAAAAACCCAAAATACTGCAGCAGCAAANACATATCCCTCATGAGAAAAACCTAACCAATCTGGATTTGTTCCAACAAATTGAATAATACCAAGAAAATCAAATAAACCTATAACTAAAACCAGGGTTGTATCCTTAAATATTGCTATAAANCTTCCNATAATTGCTGGTATCACCATTTTGAGTGACTGAGGTAAAATTACTAATGCCATCATTCTCCAATACGTTAACCCAACTGCTTGCGATGCTTCGTACTGTCCCTTTGGCATTGCCTGCAAACCNCCTCNNACAACNTCNGCTAAATATGCAGCTGAAAAAAACATAACTCCAATCAATGCTCGAATTAATTTATCAAAGTTGACCCCCTCAGGCATGAACAGTGGAAACATATTTGAGGCCATAAATAAAACTGTTATAAGCGGAACGCCTCTCCAAATTTCAATAAAGATTGTACATAAAATTGAAACTACCGGCAGCTTAGACCTTCTNCCCANAGCTAGCATTACTCCAATTGGTAGAGATAATACAATTCCAACTCCTGCNATAACTAGTGTTAAAAATAATCCGCCCCATAAACGAGTTTCGACCGCTTCAAGACCAAGACCACCTGACAACATAATCACGCAGATGATTGGAAAAATTATAAGCAGAAAAGCACCTACCCACCCTTTATGCTTCAAATTAGGAATAAGAAGATATACGCCTGATATAAATAGAATAAGATAAACAAAATTAATTCTCCATAATTCTTCAGTAGGGTATAGTCCATAAAATATAAGCTTGATATTTTGTTGAATAAATATCCAGCATGCTCCCTCATTTGTGCAGTCATCTCGGGTTGAGCCAACAAAATTTGCATCTAAAAATATCCAGTTCACTAAAGGAGGAATTAGAATGTAAAGTAGGTATAAGCCGAAAATTGTAAGCAAAGAATTATACCAATTAGAAAAAAGATTTTTTCTAAGCCACCCCATTACTCCTAACTCGATAACTGGAGGTCCAATCTCTTTGTTGGCAGCACTCATTTATCTTTCACCATCAACTTTCATAAATCTGTTAAATAGATTCATAATTAAAGATGTGAATAGGCTTAAAAATAGATATACACCCATCACCATTCCAATAATTTCAATTGCTTGACCAGTTTGCATTAATGCTGTTCCAGCAAATACCAAAACGAGATCAGGATATGCAATAGCAGCTGCTAAAGAAGAGTTTTTAGTTAAGTTTAAATATTGATTAGTCAGTGGAGGCACAATAACTCGCAAAGCCTGAGGAATTATAATTAGACGAAGTATTAGATTTTGTTTTAGACCAACAGATTTTGCAGCTTCTGTTTGACCTTTCGACACCGCCATGATGCCNCCTCGGACCACCTCTGCAATAAATGATGCTGTGTACATGGCTAGCGCAAAAGTTAGAGCAACTAATTCAGGTATTAACTTTACGCCACCTTTAAAATTAAAACCTTTTAATTCCGGGTATTCAAAAGAAACTGGAAAACCAGTTGCAGCTAAACTAATAAAGAATGTACCTAAAATTAATGCAGTTGATACATAGAAGGCAGGAAATCTCTCTCCAGTTCTNTTTTGTCTNCGTTTTGCCCAAATGAATATTCCAATTGAGATTATTATTGTTAGCCAAAGCAAGTAAAATATTATTGAAGATCCCTCACCGAATACAGTGTCAGGTATAAATAAACCTCTGTTATTTAGAAAAAATGAATCGTAAAGCTCTAAACTTTGCTTGGGTTTTGGAAGTGCCCTTAAAACAGCAAAGTACCAAAAAAATATTTGAAGAAGCAATGGGATATTTCTAAGAATCTCAACATAAGCCTCTGCAATCTTTGCAATCAACCAATTAGATGATAACCGCATGATACCTACTGTAAATCCGATTATTGTTGCAAAAAGAATTCCTATTCCTGCAACCAGCAAGGTATTCAATAAGCCTACAATGAATGAGTCAAAATAAGTTGATGTTGGAGAATACTCTATAAGAGTCATGCCTATATCAAATTGAGACTCAACTCCTAGAAAGTGAAAACCACTTGCTAAGCCCCGTTCCAACATATTGCGAGCTGTGTTAGTAACAATGTAGTAAATNCCAAGAGCTACTAACCCTAATGTGATAAGCTGATAGAAGACACCTTGAACACTCCTATTAAATATAAAACTTCCTATTTTTGATTTGTCCGTCTCCATAGCCGCTAAAAACTATATATTGATTTGAGTTATTTACATATAAAAAAGGGGGCCAAAAATGGCCCCCCTTTAAGTGATCTTTGCTAGAAATTTATTCTAGTATTATCTAGCTGGAGGAGCATATAGAACTCCACCATTTTTATAAGAAGCGTTTGGTGATCCTGCTCTTGCAAGGCCTACAGGAGTATTTTCTCCAACGTGTTTTTCGTAAACATCACCGTAGTTTCCTACCATAGTAACGATGTCATATGACCAGCTCTCACCTAGGTTTAAGCCTGCGCCTGTTCCACCTTCTTTACCACATAGTCTTGCAACTACAGGATTTGAAGTCATTGCGCATGTTGTCTGAGCATTAGATTGAGTTAAGCCAAATTCTTCAGCTTCAATCATTGCGTTTAGTGACCATCTAACAACATCAGCCCAGTCTCCATCNCCTTCTCTAACAACAGGACCTAAAGGTTCTTTAGAGATTGTTTCAGGAAGAACAACGTGAGCATCTGGATCAGCTAGTTTCGTTCTTTGAGCAGCAAGACCTGATTTATCAGTTGTGTATGTATCGCAACGACCTTCGTCATATGCATTTACAACTTCGTCAGCTTTTTCAAAAACAACTGGCTCATAAGCCATGCCATTNGCTCTAAAGAAGTCAGCCATNTTTAATTCAGTTGTTGTACCAAGGTTAGTGCAAACACTTGCACCATCAAGTTCCATTGCACTTGAAATGCCAGAATCTTTTCTGACCATGAAGCCTTGACCATCATAGAAGTTAACGCCAGCAAATTCTAAACCAATTTGTGCGTCACGTGACAATGTCCAAGTAGTATTTCTTGATAAAACATCAATCTCACCAGCTTGAAGTGCAGTAAATCTTTCTTTTGCAGTAAGAGGTACATACTTCACTTTATCTGGATCTCCAAAAATGGCAGCAGAAACAGCACGACATACGTCTACATCAATACCACTCCAGTTTCCATTTTCGTCTGGGTTTGAAAAACCAGGAACTCCCTGACTTACACCACAGTTGAAAAATCCTTGAGATTTAACAGTATCTAAAGTTCCAGCAAATGCAGCCGGTACCATCAATACTGAACATACTAATCCAAGGAAAGTAATTCTCATTGTATTCATAAGTGATTAATCCTTTTTTTTTGATTTAATTAATTAAATTATGGAAAATATAATCACAGTTTTAATTCGAAGAGAAACAAAAAAAATGAATCGGTAAAGGCAAATTGACACTACTATATGTGGTATCAAAATTTTATTGAACCACAATTGATCGTGCTGCAGTTATTCTTATATCTACTTCATCAATCGTATCTTCCACAAGTGACAATGCGTAGTCTAATTCATCAGAACTCAACTCTGCAATGAGGTCATCAATTCCTTCTTTTCCTGCGCCGCATAATGAAGACTTATTACATTGCAGATACCATCTAACTGATTGAACAAGATCTTTTTTTACNCCGTCTCCAAACTCATACATNTTTGCAACATTATATTGAGCTTCGGGCACACCTCTCTCTGCAGCAAATAAATAATACTTAAATGCTTTTTTATAGTTTGGCCAAAATACCCAGTGATTGTCGTAATATTCTCCAATGGCATACGCTGCTCTTGGNTCGTTATCATTTTCGTANAGATCTAAAAAAATTTCATAAGCCTTTTTGTAGTTTGATTCATTCTCATCTATGCAAAAGTCATCTATTTTACACAAGTTTATAGATGAAGCGTCATTATATAACAGTCCTAAAATATATTTAGCATCTAAATTTGAATCTGTTTTTATAATATTTTTTAAAACATTAATTGCTTCTTCTTTTTTTCCAGTAGCAAAAAGGTCATAAACATTTTCGGCTTTAAGCAAGACTGTAGAACTTAGAAAAACTATTAGTATGGTTATGATAGATAATTTACTCATTATTTTTTGGCGCGCCCGAGAGGATTCGAACCTCTGACCCACAGCTTAGAAGGCTGTTGCTCTATCCAGCTGAGCTACGGGCGCCTACTTAAAGTTATCTGCGTAAGATTTATTTATAACTTTCCTTTCTGAGGTTTCAAGAATTTCATAATCAATACTATTTTTTTTTGCATAACTGACCGCTTCTTCTTTAGATGAGAACTTTAATTCAATTTGAGAAACAGTACTACTACCACCATTCCAACCCATCATAGTATCTTTAAGTTGATTTTTTTGATCCGAAAATTTTAAAACCCATTTATTATATTTTGATCTTCCTGACTGCATTGCAGTTTTAGAGGGTTTATATATTTTAGCTTTCATATTCTCTATTCTGATCCATCTAGATTAAGAAGGCCTTTATAGAGTTCAGGTCTTCGATCTCTAAAAACCCCCCAAACGTTTCGCAAGGTTTCAGCTTCAGACAAATTAATCTTTCCTATCAGTACTTCTTCTTTATCTCTACTTCCTTCTGCGATCTTGTCGCCAACATGATTTGTCACGAAGGAACGACCATAAAAATAGTTTTCAATATCAATTCCTTTTTCAGTTCCAATTCTATTTGAAGCAATGACTGGTATTTGATTTGATGCAGAGTGACCTATCATTGCTCTTTGCCACATATCAGAGCTATCAAATCCATCATCTTCCGGTTCTCCTCCAATAGCAGTTGGATATAGTAATAATTCTGCTCCACTTAGAACCATGGACCTTGCGGCCTCTGGAAACCACTGATCCCAACATATACCAACCCCAATCTTTGCGTATTTTGTATTCCATACTTTGAAACCTGTGTCTCCAGGATTAAAATAAAANTTTTCCTGGTAGCCNGGTCCATCAGGAATGTGCGACTTTCTNTATTTTCCTAATANGCTNCCATCTGCATCTACAATNGCAACTGAATTATAATGAGCCCTATTTGCTTTTTCAAAAAAACTCACTGGCAAAACAACTTTCAGCTCTTTAGCTAATTCAGAAAATTTTTTTATTGTTGGATGGTTCTCAAAAGGCTTTGATAATTCAAACAGTTCTTCTTTTTGGTCCATGCAAAAATATTGTGATTCAAATAACTCTTGAATTAAAATTATTTGAGCGCCTTCGGAAGCGGCCTGTCTGACAAGCTTCTCAGCATTACTCACATTCTTATCAGTTTCATTAGAGCAAGCCATTTGCGTTGCTGCCACGGTTACTTCTCTCACATTTTACTCCTAGGTTGTTGTTGCGTGATGCAGTGTACACCACCTCCTCCCAAAAGTATATGAGACCCATCAAGAGTAACTACTTTTCGATCAGGAAATGAACTTTTAACTATTTCTAAAGCATTTTGATCTGCCTTTTCATCTCCGAAAATTGGAAGAATTACAGCTGAATTTGCAATATAGAAGTTAATATATGAGCATGGCTCATCATCATTTGGAATTATTCTTTTATAAGACATCTCTAATTCAATTACATCTAAGTCATTTCCATTTGCATCTTTTGAAGTTTTTAAAATTTCTAGATTTTCATTTAGTAAGTCATAATATGGATCTTGTTTGTCTTGACATGTCATAGCCATAACTCTTCCAGGAGAGATAAAACATGCAACATTATCCACATGACCATTAGTGCCTTCGTCTGTTCCGTGTTTTAGCCAAATAACATTTTTAACACCAAAAAAGTTTTTAAGGTTTGACTCTATTTCTGATTTAGAAAGATTAGGATTCCGATTATCATGAAGTAAGCACTGTTCTGTTGTCAATAGTGTTCCATTACCATCTACATCAATTGAACCGCCTTCAAGCACCATATTGTTTTTAAAATATTGAGCTCCAGATTTTTCAATCATCATTTTTGCTACTTTATCGTCAAGCTCATAATTTTCTTGATAACCCCAACAATTAAAATCTGAATCCACCCCTGCTAATCCATGATTATCATCTAAAAGAAATATAGCACCTGAATCCCTTGACCATGCGTCATTGATAGGAAACTCGATAATATCTATTTTTTCACTTANTAGACTTTTTGCNCTAGCAGAGTCCTNTGGATGAACTATCATTTTAGTTTTTTCAAATTTTGAGATAGCATTTGCAACNTTTGCCCATGCATCTCTTCCCTTTTGATAATCAAAATGTGACCAAGATGATGTTACATCTGTTGGAAATGTCTCTGTTGGCCATTGCATCCAGCAACACTCGTGAGGAAACCATTCAGCTGGCATTGTNTAAGAATTTTCGATTGGCACGCTCATTAANAACCTCATTGGTCGGGGCGGCAAGATTCGAACTTGCGACCCTCTGGTCCCAAACCAGATGCGCTACCAGACTGCGCTACGCCCCGAAACGAGTGAGAATGTATCTAAAAACAGATAAATCTTCAATCTATTTAAGAAAATCTAATAGTATATTATTTACTTCTTCAGGCTTCTCCTGTTGTACCCAATGACCTGCATTTTTAATTATATGATTTGAGACAAGGTTTTCATGTAGGGCTGGATTTATCAAACTCCATTTAGCCACAGGATCGTGCTCGCCCACAATAAAACATGAAGGAGGTGATATTTTTTTCTCATGAGTATCTTTTGTAATTTCCCAATTTTTGTCAATGTTTCGATACCAGTTAATTGGTCCGCGCATTCCTCCATTTTTAAATTCTTTAAGATAAAAATCAAAATCCTCTTCTGACATAAAATCAGGAATTTTATTATGTTCGCCAAGTGAATCTAAGAAAGTCATCTCATCTGTATACGGCTTAGGTTCAAAAGTTTGTGACTCTTCTCCATCGCTTGTGAGAGAACTATATACTGCAATCAAAGATTTTCTCATGTCTTGCTCTAACTCCTTTTCGACACGTCCCTCTTCTTGGAAATAAATCATATAAAAAAATACGTCTTTGAATAAAAATTTCATTGTTTCAATCGGTGGCATTTTTGAAACTACATATGGCACACTCATTCCACAAACTTTATTAACTCGGTCAGGATGATACAATGACGTATTCCAAGCAACTGGCGCTCCCCAGTCGTGTCCAATTAAAGAAAAATTATCTTCATTCATCTCATCTGCTATAGCAATAATATCTGAAGTGAGCTCCATAATATTGTAAGCATCGATTTCAGTTGGCTTTGAAGTTTTTCCGTAACCTCTCATATCTGGCACTGCTACTTTGAAACCGTTTTTAACTAAAGAAGTAATCTGATGTCTCCAAGAATACCATGACTCTGGCCACCCATGAGCCATTATTACTAATGGACCCTTTCCATCAATATATGTATTGATTTCGATATTCTTATTTTTAATAATTTTAAAATTTTTCTTATTAAACATTGTTAAGATGGATCCTTTTTTCCGTGATTTCTTAAAATTTTAAAAATCCCGTCTGATGTAAAAATAATCTTATCATCTATGAATAAGTTNCACTTCATAAATAAAATTGATTTTGTTTCTCTCGTAATTTCTGCAAAACCATATACCCAGGATCCTTTTGGAGCGGGACCTACATAATTAGCATTTAGTTTAGCAGTTAAGCACGGGAATGAGTCTTTTTTCCAAGCAGTATACCCCATAATTCCATCTGCAAATGCAATCAGTGTACCTCCATGCGCTATACCGGCTTTATTGCAATTAATTTCCTCAACCGTAAATCCTTTATAAAAAATTCCATCGAGTTCTAAATTATAGAGAAAACCATTATTTTTTGAGAACGGTCCAGGATCAGTATCCTTGGTATAGTTTTTTATATTTTTTAATATGTCAGTTTGCATTGCAAAAATATATTTGATTAATGATGAATGATAAATATATAATTGATTGAAGATTATGGGGAGCTATTGCTGAGAGGTTCCAAATAACGGAACGACCCAAAACCTGATCTAGATAATGCTAGCGGAGGAAATATGCAGAAAATATCAATTATTTTATTTTTTTTTATTTTTTTAAACAGCTCCTTTGCCCAAGAAAAATTGGTTGTTGGAACCTACGACTCTTTCTCAGCTGATTGGGGGCCAGGACCTATTATAGAAGAAAAGTTTGAAGAAATTTGCAATTGCGATCTTCAATTCATCTCAACCAGTCAAGCAGGTACTTTAAATAATGAAATTTTTCTGAATGGTAAGGATGTGATTCTTGGCGTAGAAATGCACGAATTTAATTATTCAATTGAAGATTGGCATGAGTATGATCATGGTTTCTTTTCGTTTATTTATGACAGTAGTAAACTAACTAACCCACCCAAAACTTTTGAGGAGTTGGTAAATCGTGAAGATCTTAAAATCGTTGTGCAAGATCCTCGTACAAGTCCAGTTGGCATTGGTTTGTTAAGGTGGATGAAATCAATATTTAAAGATGACTTCTCTATTAAGTTAAAACAATTAGATCAGAATATAATAACATACTCACCAGGATGGTCTGAGGCTTATGGAATTTTTCTTGAAGGAAATGCAGACCTTGTTTTGAGTTATAGCACTTCACCATTTTATCACCAAGAATATGAAAATGAATACAAATACAAGTCACTTAATTTTACTGAGGGTCACTTAGCCACAAGGGAGATTGTTTATGTTCGAGAGGAGTCAATGAATCAAAAACTTGCAAAAAAATTTATAGATTTCATTATTGAGGATGAAATTCAAAAAATAATATCTTCAATGAACATTATGTATCCATCAGTTGATAAAACTGAACTAGTTCCAGAAAAAATGAAAAATTTAATAAAACCAAAAGAAATTGATTATAAAGTATTTCTAGAGTCTGAACCATTAATTGAAACTTGGCTTGAGACTATTGCAGGCTAATATAAAAGATCTAATTCCAATAGGAGTTTTTTTTCTCGTTTTAGCGGCAGTTGTGTTGCCTGTATTTGGTTTAGTTTATTATTACAATTTTAGTTTCACACTTAATTTCTCAAATTATTATTTTACCATTATTTTTTTTACAATCTTTCAATCATTTGCCTCTGCCTTTTTTTCTATAGTAATAGGTTCCGTATTTGCACTTTTATTAATAAGGCACAGGCATCATAAAACCATAAAACTTATCGTAAATTTTTTGTCAATTTTATTTGTATTGCCAACAATACTATCAGTATTTGGAATCCTAACATTTTACGGACAATATTTTTCTATTTATGGAATAATTGGCATATTACTTGGTCATACAATTTTAAACACTCCATTAATAACAAGAATTATATTTCAAAGTCTAAATGATATCAGTTCAAATGAATATATGCTTGCAAAACAAATGTCTTTGGACAAGTTAGGAATTTTCTTTGCTATTGAATGGCCTATTATAAAAAAAAATATACCCAGTCTCTTTGTTATTGTCTTTTTTATATGCTTTGTAAGCTTTACCCCAGTTTTAATTCTGGGTGGAAGCCCAAAATATTCAACTTTAGAAGTAGCGATTTATTATTCTGTAATTTTTAATAATGATTTTGATGCAGCCCTAAATTTATTGCTTATACAATTATCAATATGTCTTTTCATATACGCTGCTTTCTTTAAAAATTTTAAAAGTTCAAATTTTATAATTGATGAACAAAGAAATTTTTATGAAAATAAAAAAAGAGGATTTTCTTTCTATTTTGAAATTATATTCATAATACTGATTTCTATTTTCATTTTTTCTCCGATATGCTTCATAATCTTAAATGGATTCAATAAAGAACTAATAAATATATTTTCATCATCATATTTATGGCATGCAATAAATAACACATTTGTGATTTGTTTTTTTTCAGGAACTATTTCAGTTTTTGTAGCTCTCAACTACCTTAATTTGATCTATCGCAAAAAATATTTTACAGAAATATTGATTTATTCACTTATTATATTTTCGCCAGTTGTAATGGCTGTTGGATATTATATTTTATTATTTAAAATCAGCTTGTTTGATATACCGAATATTCTTATTGTNATCGTTCTAAACGCAATTTTTTCACTGCCATTTACATATAACTTTCTAGCACCGTCTTACTTTAAAGTTACGCATGAGAATGAAGACATCTCAAAAAGTATCAACATGTATGGATTACAGAGATTTCTAATTATTGATTTTCCTAGACTAAAAGTACCAATAATTACCGCTTTCTCAGTATCTTCAATACTATCTGCAAGTGATCTCGTTATCATTTCCTTTTTTGGTACGAATAGCTTGTCAACTCTAACTCAAACAATATATAGACTTATGGGAAGTTATAGGATGGATGAAGCATATTCAGTTTCTCTAATATTGCTAATGTTTTGCATCTGTTACTTTGGAGCTTCATACGTATTTATGAAAGGTAAGTTATGGAACACTCATTAGATTTAACCTATCACTGGGCTGGTTTCTCAGCTTTAGTTGTCTTTGTCATCGCTTATGCATTTGTGATGGCAGAAGAATTCACTCATTTAAGAAAATCAAAACCGGTTGTACTTGCGGCTGGCTTAATATGGGGAATGATTGCAATTGCATATTCCAACACTCCTCATTACGAAATGGTTGAACATGAAATTAGACACAGCTTTCTAGAATATACAGAACTTGCTTTTTTCCTCTTAGTTGCAATGACATATATAAATGCTCTTGAAGAACGCAATGTGTTTAATTCTCTTAAGTCGTGGTTGATTAAAAATCAATTTAGTTACAGACAATTATTCTGGATTACAGGCGTATTAGCATTTTTCTTGTCTCCATTAGCTGATAATCTAACAACTGCTTTAGTGTTATGTGCGGTTGTAGTAGCTGTAGGTTCATCAAGTCCTAAGTTTGTTGGATTAGCCTGTGTGAATATTGTTGTCGCTGCAAATGCAGGTGGTGCATTTAGTCCTTTTGGCGATATTACAACTTTAATGGTATGGCAAGCTGGTCAATTAGACTTTTTACAATTCTTTGCTTTGGTTATTCCATCTGTTGTAAATTATATTATTCCTGCAAGCATAATGCACTTTTTTGTTTCAGATCATAAGCCCGATGTTGCAGAGACAAGCGTAACAATCAAATATGGCGGAAAGACAATTATTCTACTTGGTCTTTTAACAATTGTGACTGCTGTAAGTTTTCATAATTTTTTACATCTTCCTCCAGTGTTTGGAATGATGACTGGTCTGGCATACTTACAGCTCTACAGTTTTTATATTAAAATTAGTGTTAAAGACATTGAGGAGCAAAAATATGACTTCTTCGAGAATGTTGCTCGTGTTGAGTGGGATACATTATTATTTTTCTTTGGTGTAATTCTGTCTGTTGGAGGCCTGGGCTTCATAGGCTATCTAGAATACGTATCAGAATTTATGTACACAGACTTGGGTGCAACTACTGCCAATGTCTTAGTTGGCATACTCTCAGCTATTGTAGATAATATTCCAGTGATGTTTGCAGTATTAACAATGGAACCTGCGATGCCAGACTCACAATGGCTGCTTGTTACTTTAACTGCTGGTGTGGGCGGCAGTATGTTGTCTATTGGATCTGCAGCAGGCGTTGCTTTAATGGGTCAGTCAAGAGGTATGTATACTTTCTTTGGTCATTTAAAATGGACACCAATTATTGCAATTGGATACTTTGCAAGTGTCTATGTGCATATATTGATAAATTTTTAATTCAGAATGAGAGTNTTTTTAACTTTTTGCCTTATATTTCTCTTAAACACAGGAGCCTCAATGTCAGAAAATGCATATAGTTATTCTTTTAAAGATATTAATGAAGAAGATGTGATTAACCTGTCAGACTACAAGGGTAAAACGCTTGTCGTTGTAAACACTGCAAGTTTATGCGGTTTTACTTATCAATACGATGGGCTACAAAAACTTTATGATGACTATAAAGATCAAGGTCTGGTTGTATTGGGTGTCCCATCAAATGATTTTGGAAATCAAGAGTCAGGTACAAATAGTGAAGTAAAAGAATTTTGTGAAAGTACTTTTAGTATAACGTTTCCACTTACAGAAAAAAATGTTGTCAAAGGTAAAGATGCTCATCCATTTTTCAAATGGTCCAAAAAAGAATTAGGTTTTATCGGAGGAGTTCCTAGGTGGAATTTTCATAAAATTATAATAGGCAAAGATGGTAATGCAATTGCAGGCTATACGGCATTAACTCGTCCGTCCTCTAAAAAATTTATAAGTGAAATAGAAAAAGCTCTTCAGCTTTAATTCTTTTAATTACTTATGAGCGATCTTTTTATTATTCTAGGAAATCAGCTTTTTGATCCAAAACATCTAAGTAAATATAAAAAGAATAAGATATTCATGTGTGAGGATCTTGGTCTGTGTTCTTATGAAAAACATCATAAGCTAAAAATTCTTCAGTTTCTCTCCTCTATGAGAAGTTACCGAGATTTATTAATAAAGAAAGGTTTTTCAGTTGACTATTATGACTGTCAAAACAATTTTGAAAAAAAGTATGAAGATAAATTAGAAAAATCTATAAAAAAACATAAAATAAATAAAGTAAGCCACTTTGAAATTGAAGACACGCCATTCGAAAAACGTATTAAAAAATTTATTATTCAAAAAAATCTTGAGCATAACGTAATACAAACACCTATGTTTCTTAATTCACGTGATGATTTTAAAAAATATCTGTCAAAACAAAAAAAGCCTTTCATGGCAACTTATTATAAAGAAAGTAGATTAAAATTTGACTTACTAATTGAAAACGGAAAACCTGTCGGCGGCAAATGGAGCTTTGATAAAGATAATAGAAAAAAACTCCCACAAGACCTAAAACTTCCAAAACAACCTAAATCAAGTGAAACCAAACACACAAAACATTTAAAAAACTTCATAGAAGAAAAATTTAAAAAACACCCTGGTAGTACAAATAACTTTTGGCTACCAACAACACATAAAGATGCTTCAGATTGGCTGGACGATTTCATTAAAAATAAACTGAATTTATTTGGAGACTACGAAGACGCAGTAAGTCAAAGAGATAATATCCTGTTTCATAGCGCATTAAGCCCACTTATTAATATAGGATTGATTACACCCCAAGAAATAATTAATAGATTAAAAAAATATAAAGGAAAGATAAGTATAAATTCACTTGAGGGATACATTAGACAAGTTATTGGATGGCGAGAATTTATGAGAGGTATTTATCATAACTACTCGCCTAAAATGGAATCATCTAATTTTTTTAATCATAAAAGAAAACTCAAAAATGATTGGTATACTGCTGAAACAGGTATACCCCCTTTAGATCATTCAATTAAAAATGCTCTTAATTTTGGTTGGACGCATCATATTGAACGGCTAATGATACTGTCTAGTTTAATGAACTTGTGTGAAATACACCCAAAATATGTCTATAAATGGTTTATGGAAATGTTTGCTGACTCCTCTGAATGGGTGATGGTGCCAAATGTCTATGGGATGGGACTATTTAGTGATGGAGGCATCTTCGCAACCAAACCATATATTTGTGGTTCAAGCTATTATTTGAAAATGATGGACTTCAAAAAAGGAGAGTGGTGTGAGACTGTCGATGGTTTATATTGGAGATTTATAAATAAAAATAGAAAATTCTTCAGTAGCAACCCAAGACTAAATATGATGGTAAATGTATTTGATAAAATGAAACAGGATCGAAAGAAAAGAATACTACAGAAGGCAGAAATTTTTATCAGAGAGCATACAAGCTAAGCGAATTTATTTACTCAATCGCATTATCTATATTCATAAGTATAGGTCTTCCATCATGAGCTGTACTTAGGGGAATAATTTTTCCATCATACTGCGCGCACAAGGTTGGAGCACTTCTTTTCTGATTACCTAGATTGACCTCAAGATCAACTATAATTAGCTTTGCATCTTCAAATGTTTTTAAAATTTTCATATTGTCCTCCTAATAAAAATATACAAATACAATAAAGATAGATCCAAAAAGCTGTGAAATAAATAAAACTACTGAGAAAAAATGAAGCATTTTAAATTTTTTTTCAGCCTCAACGATACCACCTTTAAATTTATCTCTATAAATATTGATTCTAGGAGTTAGATAAATGAGATTGATTAAAAAGAAAGCAGCGGAAACCAACGATATAATTAGAAAATCAATTATACTAATTACAAAAAAAACAGCACACGATAAAATAGTAATGATTAACCCATAAATGAACATTCTGGGGAAAATAACTCGTAATAACTTGCCTGCCTCATCTTCATTTAAAATTGAAAATACAGATGGGGTTACAACAGACATAAAAAAAATCATAAATCCAATAATTAAAGAATGTAGAAAAATTCCAAATTCCAACATTATAAACTTATTTAGTATTATCTTTTGAGAGTATTTCCCTTGAATCTGTATAAGTCTCTTTATGGTCTTTTTGATCAATAAGTGTTACAAATTCATGGTTAACATCACGGTGACCCATCTCATCGTTTCTAACAGCAATGATAACATCTTTTAATTTTGCAAACTGTGATAAACCCCAATAATCAATTGCTATCTGAGGTGCTTTAACGTTTTCAATATTTCCATTTTCAATTTCATCTAAATATTCTGTGTAACTTATAATTGCTTGCTCCTCAAAATATCCCACAATCCTATGGCAGGTACGAGGTGAAACTAAATACATTACAAAATAAAGATTAAAAAATATTCCTTGCACTATTATCACTAAAAATCTCTCAAAAACTGATGGCTTTGCAATATTAATAAAAGTCATTAAATGCATTCTTTCGTTCTCAGCTTCATCTAAAAGTGTTTTGATCCAGCCTCTATCTTGCTCCATATTTCTAAGGCTTTTTAAGTGATTAAGCATGCCGGCGACCATTCCAGGGACAGCTGCTACAGTCTCTAATATAACCGCTCTGTGCCCGTAACGTTTTTTAAAGAAAAGATCAGCGAAAAGACGGAGGGCTTTTGTAAATAATAGAGCTATACGGTCACTATTGTTTACCGGTTTATAGTGCTTAAACATTTCGGTCATACTAAATAGATAATATTTATTTATAGAAATTAAATACTATAAAACGGATGTTTTACTGACATTTTGTCACAGATAAGACCATAAAAATGGCGGTCCCTACGGGATTCGAACCCGTGATCTTCTGGATGAAAACCAGATATCCTAACCGCTAGACGAAGGGACCTTATATCTTATTTATATATCTAATAATCGGTCTAAATCAATAATTGATTAACTATTTTGTGATGCGGAAATATCAATAATATGTATTTGAGGTATTTTTTTACCCCCCCACTCATTGATCTTTATTTTGCCGAATAAGCAAACTGATGAACCCTTATTTTTTATTAATTCTTCTCCAAGCTGTGTTTTTGCACTTCTAAAAGCCATCGCTTCAATAAATTTTCCTCCATCAGATTTAATAAGACATTTAAAATGCTCCTCACCTATTTGATCAACGGTCGCGAGTATCACATTTTTAAAAATAAAAGATGGTTCAGGATTCTCTGATCCAAAAGGACCAATTTTTTCAATTTCCCTATGAACATCTAAATTGATTGCTGATGTACTTAAAATGTCATCAGCAAATAAAATTTTATTATCTTGAGTATTTATTACTTTATTGGTCAATTGTTTTTCAAAAAATTTTTCTAATTCTTCTATCTTTTCAGATTCTATTGTTAATCCAGCTGCCATTGAGTGTCCTCCGCCTTTTTTAAGCAAATTACTTTGAACAGCAGAAATAACTAACTGACCAAGATCAATACCTTTTATTGAGCGTCCAGAACCTTTAGCTTCGCCATTATTTATCGAGAAAACAATGCTAGGCTTATTAAATTTATCTTTAAGTCGACTTGCAATAATACCAATTACCCCCTCATGCCATCCTTCACCAGATACGATCAGTAGTTTATTTTTTAGTTTTTTATCATCAACTTGGGCGATAGCTTGATCTAAAACATAACTTTCTATAGTACGTCTCTCAGAATTAAATTTATCTAAATCGTTTGAGATACTATCGATTTTACTTTTTTCACTTTCAGTTAATAAGTCTGTGCCAAAGTTTGAAAAACCTAATCTTCCGCCAGCGTTAATTCTTGGACCAATCTTGAAACCAAGATCATGAACACTTACTTTTGATTTTATATTTGATTTTTCAATCAATGAATTTAAACCTGGATTTAATCGTTTTTGTATTACGTCGATTCCCTTTGAAACTAGAATTCGATTTAATCCTTTTAGTGGAACAGCATCGCAAACAGTTCCTAAAGCAACAAGATCTAACAAAGCAATAAGGTTTGGTTCTTTTAAGTCATTTTTTTTAAACCAATCTTCACGTCTTAATTTCCGGTTAAGCCCGATAATGAACATATAAGTTACACCAACTGCAGAAAGATAGTTTAATCCTGAATTATCGTCCATTCTGTTTGGATTTATAATTGCTGTTGCTTTTGGTAGTTTTATTTCTGGAATGTGATGATCTAAGACAATTACATCCATACCTTGCTCTCTCGCATATTCAATCTCAGAAAAGGCCATTGTTCCGCAATCGACGGTAAAAATAATTTTTACATCTCTTTTTTTAAAATTTGAAAAAGTATCTACACTGGGTCCATATCCTTCACTAAATCTATCGGGTATATGAAATTTTAGATTCACTGAAATTTGTTTAAAATAATTAATTAAAGTCGAAGTCGAGGTTGAGCCATCAACATCATAGTCACCAAATACTGCAATTCGTTCTTTATTAATTATTGCCTGATAAAGTCTCTCGCAGGCTTTTTCCATGTCTGCTAAAACGTATGGATCAGGTAAACTTTCTTTTAATGAGGGACTTATATAAGAAATAATGTCGTCTAAATTTACTTTTCTAATACTTAGTAATTTCGCAACTAGCGGGCTTACTTCGTAACTTTGCGAAATATATTCCGTATCTTTTTCGCTATATTCTTTTAAAGACCATTTTTTATTTGTTAGAGAAAAAAAATCTTCGTCGAAAGAATCTTTTCTCATAGTTCAATCTTTTTTGTGATAAGTCTCGATATACTGAGATGCGGCTTCACCAGTTCTTAGAACTAGTGAATGGGTTATGTAGTGACTGCTGTCAGATCTTACTCCTCTAACCATAGTACCTTCTGTTACACCTGTAGCAGAAAAGATAATATCGCCGTGTGCAAGTTCATTAAGATTATATTTTTTTTCTAGGTCTTTAATACCAATCTTTTCAGCTCTGTTTTTTTCATCGTCATTATTGATTACAAGTCTAGTTTGCATTTGACCGCCAATGCATTGCAGTGCTGCAGCAGCTAAAACTCCTTCAGGAGCTCCGCCGATGCCAAGGTAAATATCAACTGGATTATGTTCTTGTGTTGTCATAATTACTCCTGCTACATCGCCGTCAGGAATAAGAACAATTTTTGAGCCAATTGTTCTTAAAGACTCAATTATATCATCGTGTCTGGGTCTTTCTAATACACAGGCAGTAACTTCACTAATTTTAACTTTTTTAGCTTCCGCGATACTTTTTATGTTATCTTCGACAGCTGCATCAAGATCTATTACATCTTTTGGAAGACTACTGCCAACTGCAATCTTATTCATGTAAGTGTCTGGCGCATAGAGCAACCCTCCTTTTTGAGCTGCAGCTACTACAGATAATGAATTTGGCATGCCCTTAGCTGTTATAGTGGTTCCTTCTAAAGGATCTAACGCAATATCAACTTCGTGATTTTTGCCAGTTCCTACTTCCTCGCCAATATAAAGCATTGGCGCTTCATCTCTCTCACCTTCACCAATAACAATTCTGCCATCAAAATCAATTGCGTTTAAAGCTGTTCTCATTGCGTCTACAGCAACTTGATCTGCTGCTTTTTCGTCACCAAGACCTATTAATTTAGACGATGCAATTGCAGCCTTTTCAGTTGCAGCTACAATTCCTGATGCATATTGAGTTGATATTACGGTCATAACGAATCTTCAATTCTGATAAATTTAACAGATGAGCTTACTTCTGGTAATCTTTTTATCTGCTTAATAGATGATAAAAGCGAAGATTCTTTAACTGTGTGAGTTATCAAAATAATTTCAGCAAAATTTGACCTTTTCGATGGCTTTTGAATTATACTTTCAATCGAAATTTTTCTTTTTGATAGAGCTTTTGAAATTTTTGCCATTACCCCGGCTTTATCTTTGGCTGTAATTCTCAAATAATATGGGAATGACAAATCATCAATTTTCTGGATTTTTAACTTCTTTTTCTTTTTCATTGATACGCCCAATGGATAATTATAAGTACCTCTTATAATGTCCATAAGGTCTGACATAACAGAGGCTCCCGTTGGTCCAGCTCCAGCACCAGGGCCTTCAAAAATATTTTTTCCAATTACTGAGTCATTTACAACAACAGCATTAATCTCGTTACTCACTTTTGCAATATCTGATTTTAGTTTAACAAAACAAGGATGAACTCTTTGTTCGATCTTACTTAATTTTTTAGAAGCAACTGATAACAATTTTATTGAGTATCCTAATTCTTTTGCAAAAACAAAATCATATTTATCAATCTTAGTAATACCTTCTATAAAAGTAGCTTTAAAATTTACAGGAATGTCAAAAGCAATACTTGATAACAATGTGATCTTATGAGCTGCATCAATACCCTGAATATCAAATGTTGGATCTAACTCAGCAAAACCTTTTTTTTGAGCATCATTTAATACATTTTTAAAATCTCCCGCATTATTTTCCATCTTTGTTAAAATGTAGTTACAAGTACCATTCAAAATACCATAAATTTTGNTTATTTTATTAAGTCGCAAATTTTCTCTTACAGCTTTTACAATTGGTATACCGCCAGCAATAGCTGCTTCATAATTGAGACAAACATTATTTTGTTCAGCAATTTTAGATAACTCATTTCCATGTACTGCAAGCAAAGCTTTATTAGCGGTAATTACATGTTTTTTATTTTGGAGTGCTTTTTTAACAACTTTATATGCTATTCCCTTTGAGCCACCAATGAGCTCAATTAAAATATCTACATTGTCATTTGTTGCTAATGACATTGTATCAGTTGTTAACGGTAGAGACTTAACTGATAAACTTCTTTTTTTTCTTAAGTTCTTAACAGCAATTTTAATTACATTGATATTTGCAGTTTTTTGAGAGGGTGTTTTAAAATTTTTTAATTGTTTGAGAAATCCCGATCCAACTGTTCCAAGTCCTGCNATTCCGACACCATAAGTTTTACTCATCGATTTCAACCTTTTCTGGTACGCTCTCTAAATCTGGTTTCTGAGCATTTTCTTGATCATCTAAAATTAATTCTGCAGCATTTGGGTTGATAAAAAACTCATAAAAAGAAAAATTTTTTGCTGATGAGCAGGCATTGAAAGTAAATAAAAATAAAAATAAATTAAAAATAATTATTATTTTTTTTCTCATTCTAGTCCTAACCTCTCATCATAATCATTCATAAGATTAAAATTTTGAACTGCTTGTCCAGCAGCACCTTTTACCAAATTGTCTAAAACACTAACAATACATAATTTATTTTCTTTATATCCCTTTTTTAATCCTATGACTAAGTTATTGGTACCAACTACTTCCCTAGAGGAAGGAATTTCATTCATTGGTAGCAATTGTATAAAATGCTCATCATTAAATCTTTTTTGTAATATATCGTAAATATCATTTTGAGATACCTCATTTGTGTCAATATATATGTTACTCAAAATACCTCTTTCAACAGGTAATATATTAGCCGCAAAGAAAACTTCAGTTTGAATATTTTTGATTTTACTTAGTTCTTGGTTTATTTCAGCTATGTGTTTGTGATCACCAATACCATAGGTTCTGATATTTTCATTTACTTCCTTAATTAACTCTTTTTTTCCCTTTGTTTTACCTGCACCTGAGTAACCTGATTTTGAGTCAATAACGATATCGTCGGTTTTAATTGCATTTTGTTTTATCAATTCAATTAGTGGGATTAAGATGCTAGTTGCATAGCAGCCAGGGTTTGCAATATGCTTACATTTTTTTATCTTATTTCTATTAAACTCTGTTAACCCATATTGGAATTCATCGTTTACCTCAAAGTTGCCGTGTTTAAAGCCATACCAGTTCTCATAATCATTTTTATCATCAAGTCTAAAATCAACTGAAAGGTCAATTATACTGACATCTGATTTCAATAGATCGCTTCTTTTGTGAAGATTTTCATTTGGCAAGCAATTAAATACATAATCAATGCTACTAAAATTTATGTCTTCATAGCTTTTGTATTTGAGTGGTGTTTGTATACCAACAGAGTCATGGATTTGAACTGTCTCACCTGCAGACTTGTTTGCAGATAAAGCAACAATCTTAACATGGGGGTGGTTGAGGCAAATTTTGATTATTTCTTGTCCTACAAAACCACTAGCACCTAATATAGCTACGTTTTTCATAATTAATTTTTAATTTTAAAATAGAAGTTTGAAAAAAATTATCTTTTTGAGAATTGGAAACGTCTACGCGCTTTACGTCTACCATATTTTTTTCTTTCAACAATTCGAGAGTCTCTCGTAAGTAAACCTTCAGTTTTAAGGATTGGTCTTAAGTTTGGATCTAGCAAAGTTAGAGCTTTTGAAATTCCATGTCTGACAGCACCAGCCTGACCAGACATTCCACCACCGCTAACTGTAACTGTTGTGTCAACATTCATTTTTTTGTTCGTAAGTTCAAGCGGCTGATTAACTAACATGTTTAAAACAGGTCTTAAAAAGTATTTATCTACATCCTTACCGTTTATTACAATTTTTCCAGATCCATCTTTTATCCATACTCTTGCTACAGCATTCTTTCTTTTGCCTGTTGCATAAGATCTGCCTAAATTATCTAATACAGGTTTAGCTAAATTTTCTTCAGTATTGTTATTCATAGTTTCGTTCATTTAAACTACATCCTGTATGTTATATGTTTTAGGATTTTGAGCCTCGTGTGGATGCTTATCTCCTACATATACTTTCATATTAGATAGCTGCTTTCTTCCTAGTGGCCCTTTAGGAATCATTCTTTTAACAGCTAATCTGACAAGCCGGTCTGGAAATTTTCCCTCTAATATCTTTCTAGCGTTGATGCTCTTAATTCCTCCAGGATATCCAGTGTGTCTATAATAAGTTTTGTCATCGAGTTTTTTGCCCGTAAGCTTAATTTTTTCTGCATTAATTATAACAACGTTGTCACCACAATCCACATGTGGCGTATACGTGGGCTTATGCTTTCCTCTTAAAATATTTGAGACATTTGTAGCCAGTCTGCCCAAGACTATGTCTTTTGCATCGATCAAGAGCCAATCTTTCTTAATGTCCTCTTTTCTTAGAGACGCTGTTTGCTTTAGTATCTTAGATGTAGTCATATTGTTGCTTATTAGAGAATACAGTAAAATATGTCAACAACATATATTTATATAATAAATTCATATATTTAATTAGTGGTATTATAATACTTTTTAAATTATTACGCTTTACATAAGTCTTAGAGTGTTATTCAATATATTGTCGAGTTTAATACAGCTTGCGGACTTATACAGCTAAGCCATCAGCCGCACATAGTATTATGATGCGGTTTTTTTGTTTGCTGTGAAACTCGAAGAAAATATAAATAGAGGTAAAAAAATGGCAAAAAATAAATTTAATCCAGCAGATTCTGTAAACCCTGAAACAATTGCATTACATGGAGGTGATTACAGAAGTGACCCTTCTACAACGTCAGTAGCTGTTCCAATTTATCAAACAACTTCATATCAGTTTCATAACACTGAACATGCAGCTAACTTATTTGGAGCTAAAGATTTTGGTAATATTTATACAAGAATAATGAACCCTACAGTTGATGTTCTTGAAAAAAGAGTTGCAGCAATGGAAGGTGGTGTAGGAGCATTATGTGTTAGTTCTGGTCAATCAGCATCTATGTTGAGCATTCAAAATTTGGTCAAAGCTGGAGATAATATTGTTAGTTCAACAGATTTATATGGTGGAACATGGAATTTATTTGCAAACACAATGAAAGATTTAGGAATTGAAGTTAGGTTTGCCGACCCTACAGATCCTGAAAGCTTTCGAAAAATGACAGATGATAATACGCGTGCGTATTACGCTGAAACCTTACCTAATCCAAAACTAAAAGTATTTCCAATCAGAGAAGTTGCAGATATAGGAGACGAATACAATATACCTCTAATTGTAGATAATACTGCNGCNCCAGTAATATGTAAGCCAATTGANCANGGTGCAACTATCGTTGTACATTCACTTACTAAATTCATNGGCGGTCATGGCACTACTATTGGAGGAATAATTGTTGACAGTGGNAAATTTGATTGGGCTAAAGACCCNAAAAGACAACCTATGTTAAATAACCCTGATCCAAGTTATCATGGTATGATATGGACAGAATTTGCAAAAGCAGTTGGTCCGATCGCTTACATCGTAAGAGCTAGNTTTGTAGGGNTGAGAGACTTAGGTCCNGCTCTACCACCACAAAGTGCATTTCAAATAATTCAAGGTTTAGANACAGTATCTTTGAGAATGGAAAANCATTGCTCNAATGCTGCAAANGTGGCTGAGTATCTATCTAAACATAATAAAGTTTCACGAGTAATCTATGCTGGTCTTGATGAAGGTGAAGCTGGTGAAAGAGCAAACAAATACCTTAAGGGAGGTCATGGGGCACTCTGTGGTATTGAACTTAAAGGCGGTAAAGCGAGTGGTGAAAAGTTCATAAATAATTTAAATATGTTCTATCATGTTGCAAATATTGGTGATGCTCGAAGCTTAGCTATTCACCCAGCATCAACAACCCACTCTCAGCTATCAGATGATGATATGGAAGCAGCTGGAGTAAATCCTAGTTATGTGAGACTCTCGATTGGAATAGAACATATCGACGATATCATCGAAGACCTAAAGAATGCTTTAGACGCAGCATAATCTAACTTAAAGTCTCTTCATTAAAATTTTTATGAAGAGACTTTTTACTTAACATCCACATTGATAGTGAAATCAAAAATAAAATGATTGAATTCCCTTGATGAGCTAGCGCTAAATGCCAAGGAATATTTTGAAAAGTCATCATAACTCCAAGCAGTATCTGCAATATAAAAGTAAAATTGAATGTTAGTAATAAATAACTTTTATTAATTGCGCTATTTTTTTTATATATAATATAATTTATATATATAACTAATAAGAGAAT
>FUFK010723360.1_pt1 | contig 24947 bp, 39 predicted proteins | sample 1021851 | NCBI WGS metagenome assembly FUFK01 (sample SAMEA51879418, study PRJEB19060) | metagenome | reverse complement strand
GTAACAGCAATAATTGAAGTGTTAACAAGAACAGGAGTGCTAGGTATCCATTTCTCAATAAAGGTTGAATCTCTGAAGATTTCATAGCAGCGGCCATTTTTTATTTTGTGACCGATAACGACTTGAAGTTTCAAATCATTAGGGTAACTTCCTACTGGAATACTATCTTCGTTAGGGCATTTGATAAAGAACTCTTTATCTTTTTTGACTTGAGGTTTATATTCTGGCGGCTGTGGTATTTCTGGTTGAGGTTGTTCTGGCTGTTTTACTGGATCTGTTGGAATAAATTTGTCAGGGTTATATTGTAAAGCCTCGAATGTTGGATAACTTACAACAGGATAATCAAGCTTTGGTTTGTCAATAATATCTAAAGTTGTCGGATATTGTTCCCATGTTCTTGTTCTGGGAATGTAAATTTCTTTTATTTTTATCTGTGGTATTTCAATTCTTGGTATTTCCAAGTTTGTTCACCTTTGGTGGTTCTGGTAGCTGCACAGATGGCCCTGTGAAATTTGGTATCTTATCTCCCATCACATCTGGTAGTTTATCCTCCAGACTTCCCATAATTTTGTTTTTAAGTGTTCTTTCAAACTCAGGGCTTTGCATATAGCGAATTGCTACATATCCGAAAGCTGCCATTGATAATGACATCAAAAATGACAGAATAGAAATAATTTTTATTATGCGGTCTAGCATTTTATGTTAAGAGAAATTCTACTTAAGTTGACGACCCCTTTGACTTTGTTGACATTTTGCCTTGTGGTGTCCCTAGCTCCACTGTACCTGATGGCTGGTTTGTTGACTCGCTTTTCTTCAATGCAAGTTGACCAAACTGAATCCCGCCCTCAATCATCAAAATAGTTCTTGTGATTTCATCAAGCACCTGTTCTGCTTGTGCCTTTTTTTGTTTCTGAACATTAAGTTCAGCTTTCCACTCAACAACTTGTTTTTCTGTAATTTCTTTCATTAGACAATAGTGTAAGTTTCACCAGAACCGACAGTGACAGTTACATTGTTTGCAATTTCTATAGGCCCTGCACTCATGGCATTTTTGCCATTTGTCACAGTATAGTCTGAAGTTATGCTTTGAGCATTTTCATATACAGCCCCACCAGCTACAGTTGCAGAAATATTTGTTAAATTAGCACCACTAACCGCTGGAAGTGTTGCTGGAAAACGTGCATCAGGGATAGTTCCAGAGGAAAGATTGCTTGCATTTAATGAAGATCCAGTAATATATCCAGCACCATTTGTTATTGCATTGTTGTTGAGAGATATGTTTGCTGACCCATCAAAGCTGACCCCTGCAATAGTTCTTGCTGTAGCCAATTTTGTTGCTGTAGCTGCGTTTCCAGAGGTATCCTGATTTCCAGAAGTATTTACACCAGCTAAATTGATATTTGATGTTCCGTCAAAAGATACTCCACCAATTGTTCTGGCTGTTTCTAAAGCAGTTGCTGTAGCTGCATTTCCTGTTGTGTCCTGATTAAGAGTTCCAACAACAAAATCTAAAGTTCCGTCCCCATCTTGATAAGTGACAGTGATCCCTGTTTCTGTATTACCAGTGACCATGCCTCCGACAATATCTTGGACTTGTTCATTTGTAAGAGTTGCTGTGATATATCCAGCCCCATTTGTAATGGCATTATTATTTAAAGAAATATTTGCAGATCCATCAAATGAAACACCAGCTATGGTTCGTGCAGTCTCAAGGGTTGTTGCTGTAGCCGCATTACCAGTTGTGTCTTGATTTAGTGTTGCCACTCTTGCCGCTGCCAAAGTTCCTGAGCTTATATTTGATGCGTTTGTTGTATCTGTAGTTGCAGAACTAGCAAGGCCAAGCATAGTCCTGACGGCACTTGGAGCAATCTCTTCTATATTTCCAGCCCCAGAACTATCTCTTCCTAAAAGTCGATTTGTTGCAGAAACATTCTGGATTTTTGCATATGTGACAACATCATTGTCGATTGTGAATGTTCCACCTGAGTTTGATACTGTAATGTCGCCTTTATCGCCATCATCTATCCCACCGCCAGATATTTCAGCAACGGAATTGTCATCTTTTTTTGTAAATAATTTACCTGTATCTGTTCTGATCGCAACTTCGCCGACAACTAAATCACTGGCACTTGGATCACTGCCACTTGCATTTTTGAGTTTAATTGTGACTGCCATTTGTTCACCTCCTTAAGAATCAGCGTTCAATATGTGCCGCCATTAACATCAAAACCAGAAGTTGCTCCGTCCTCAAGAAATGTGACCAAATCGCTGAGAGCCACTTGTTTCATAGTGCCGTTGTCGTTCATCACCATGCGATCCGCTGTTGCCAAAGTTGTTGAGGTTGCAGATGTGCCGCCGTCCATGATATTCAATTCAGCAGTTGTAACAGTTGCACCATCTAAGATTGCCACTTCAGTAGAGGTCAAAGCTGCTAAAGCTGAAGCTGCACCAGACTGACAACCTGACAAAGTATCTAAATCAGCGTCATGAGCTTGCACATCTGAGCCTATAGCTAGACCCAATGCAGTCCTCGCAGCGGACGCACTTGTGCTTCCTGTACCCCCATCAGAAACCGCTAGTGTTCCAGTGATCGAACTTGCTGCAAGATCAACAGCAATTTCAGTTGACTCAATAACCAAACCACCATTTGATTTGAGATCAACGGATAAAGTGTTTGCTGACTTATCTAAACCATCACCCGCTGTAATTTGACCCGCCCCAGAGAATTGAGTGAAAGCAAGGTTGTTAGTCCCGACCACCGCTGATCCCTTATCCGAAGTACAAACAAAAGCATTATCAGCATTAACAGTTCCTTTCTCGATAAAGGTGAACATACCAGCCGCATCAGCCCCAGCAGCTAAGTCATCAGCCCTTGCTGGTGATGACCCGACTATGTAGATACCGTTCTCGGACGCACTAGACTGGTCTTTGACCAACACTCGATCATTTGTTGAAAGAGATACACCATCTAAAGTGTCACCATTATTAAGAGCAGTTGATATTGTTATGTTCCCTGTAGTTGCTGCAACACAACTATCTTTAACATCTAAACCCTGAGCAACACCGTCAACATACGACTTACTTGCCGCATCACCATCAGCAGTCGGCGTAGCTAAGTTTGTAATCTTTTGACTGTTTAAACTTACAGATCCATCAGGAGCAGTAAATTCATTTAATTTAAGTAAATCAGCAGCAACTAAAGCCCTAAATGTAGGAGCAGCCGCAGATCCAGTTGTAGGGCCAGCTAAAATTGTGTTTGCTGTTCTGGTATCTGTCTTGTTAAAAAATGCCCCAGAACCACCAACAGTAATGATTGAACTTGCAGAAGGTGGGGTAGATCCATTATCACCAAAACCATAATATAATTTCAGATCGTTTTCATTAAATGCTAATTCTGACGGAGATAAACTAGACGGCGCACCCGCACTTCCAGACGCTGCTCTTTTTTTAATTCTTATTGTGTTAGACATGGCCTAAAAATTACCTCCATTGACAAGTGTGAGTTTGGTTGTTGTGGTATCTGCTTTAAATGTATCACTACTTGAGTCGTAATACACTATTGAATCATTAACTTTATTTGATCCATCAAAGGTAAAACCAGCAGCGGCGGGACCCTGTGGCCCTACCGTAGTGATTTCAACTGTAGTGACATCAGATACTTGACTGACTGTGACAGAATTAGGGGTGCTGCTCATGCGGTGTAACCTTCACTTATGTATAGTGTACCCTCTAAATAATAATATTTGTCACCATCTGGTTCTGTTAATAAAACATCATATTTTAATTCGTTTGGGGTGAATGCCGCTGTTGTTGTATCTGTTAGCTTTATATCTATTATTCCAGCAGTCCTGTTTGTATATGTCACATCAAAAGATCCATATGAAGTTGATCTATCTTCGTCATACACTTGAGCAGCAACAGTGTAGCCAGTCAGATTGATGGCAGCCCCATTTCCATCTTTAAATGTAAGAGTCAAAGGAAAGTCAGCCCTGCGTTGAACAGTGAAATCTTTTTGGGCTGGATTTATCGCCATTTAACTATAAGGTGATGATCCGAGTATATCAGTTTTCCATTGTGCTTTTAAAGCCTCAGCATCTGAAGCCGCTGCAATACCAGAGTCTGCTGGTGCGTCCCTAAGTGCTTGTTTTTTTGCAACTATTTCTGTGGTTGAAGAACCTGTTTCTAAAGCTTTCTGAAATTCAATATCAAGTTCAGCAAGTTTTGATGCTCTTGCCTGTCTTATTTTGTTTTTATGAATTTCTCTGGCTTTTGCCATGTCGATTCCAAATCCCATGTTTTACTCCGTATAAGTCCAAGCATCTCTGAAACTCCTATCAGTAGGAACTACAGATTTATTTACAGTATAAACTGTTTTTTCACTAGGACAGTCTTTAGCTTTAATTTGCTCTAATGTTAAACCACAATTATCTGTAGGGCAGACGATTGCAATAGTTCCATCATCTTTTGTGTAGATAAATCTTGAATCAGAATTTGCCATAGGTTTTTAATTTTAAGTTTAGTTTACACTACACTCCAAATTGTGACCATATTATTATTGGCATCTGATCTGCCAGAGGTGAATCCACTTCTTGTAAACATTTTACAAGCTGAAGCTGTGTTATAAAATTCATTGGAAATAGGACACCTACCATCATCATTTTGTGAGCATTGAACTACTGGCATATAAAATGCGTCAGCAAAAGCCGTAGCAAAATTAATTGTATATTCAGAACTACCATTATCTGCAACAGAACTTACATTGAAAGCTTGATTTGTGCTGTTAGATTGAAAGATAGTCGCACTCTCATCAAAAAAAACAAAAGCTTTGCATCTTCCTTTTTGTATTTCAGCAGAAGTAGAAGCTGAACCACCGCTTGTATCTTGTATGTTTGTGACTTTTAAAGTTGACATAGTTAAATATTCCCTACTATTACAAAAAATACTTGTTTGTTATCAGCAGAGGCAGAAGTAGTACCAGTTCTTAACCGATAATAAGAAGCATTTGTATAACTTAAAACTCTTTGATGGTATGTATTATGATCTCCTATTGCTCCAGTATCGTTTTCTCTACTTTGTGATGCACAACAATATTGATCTCCACTAGAAAAAGAATTTGTGAAATTAATTTGATAGTCACCTGATCCATGATCTGTTGCTGAACTTACATTAAAACTTGATTGAACATGAAAATTAATACCATCAACGTGCGCCCAAACATTCACTAATCTGCCTTTTTCTACTCCCGAACTGTTTTGAAATGCGGGAGCAGATGTGCTTTGGCTTTTTATTGTAGCAACTTGTAATGTACTCATGGCTTTGGATTTGCGTCTTTAACTGCTTTGATGTGGGTAGCCCACGTTCCAGATGTATCAAGTTTACCAGCTACCATATCGTCATACAACATTGCTAGTTGATTTCTCCAACTATCATAAATAACTGAACCATCTTGTGTTCTATCTGTTTTATATTTAAGTTTATCTAATTCAACTCTCGCCGCATCTATATTAGATTGCTCTACCGCAACTTGATTGCCTGCGGCATCTAAAATTAATCCACTATCGTCAATAAGCTGGACATTTGGATATGCTTTTCTAATAGCAGAATGATCTAATCCCATAAGTTAACTCCCCATTTCAAAACAAGTGATATTACTACTAGCCCTAAAAACAGAGCTAGAGTCTGAATCATTACTACTTTTATTTATAAACACTTCATTTCCATTTCCTTCAATAGTTGTCCACACACTATATGATAATTGAGAAGTTGAAGAGGGACTATCTAAAAAATGAAAACTAGCTCCTCCCTCCATTGCATTAGAATTACCTTCAAAGTTAGTAGTAGCAAACATAGCAGGAGTTCTATTACTTGCACCTGTCGCTACCCCTATAACTGTGCCTCCTCTTTTTAAACCAAAACCATATCTTTGGCCAGTATCAGGAGTGGAACAACCTCCAATATTGACAACAATTAATATTTTGCTTGAGGTGCTTTGTGGGGTTATATTAGCTGATAATCCAGTAATATTTATTAAATTCATACTGTTAACAGTTGTAGAAAAAGTATCACTTTTAAATGTAGAAACTACTTGAATTATTCCTCCAACAGCCCCTGTCCCTAGACCGCCTCTTGGAATTATGCTGTCGACTTTGATTTGGCTCATGATTTTATTATATACATACTTATACTACNGTCCATGTCTCNCCAGAACCAACTGTAACNGTNACNCCGCTTNNAATAGNTATAGGGCCAAAACTTCCAGCATTTTGATTGTTTGTAATTGTATAATCACCAGTTACAGTCTGGTCATTTTCCCAGAATATTGCGTTTGAACCATTACCATTTGCTCCACCGCCAGCTACACCCCAGCTTAAAGTACCTGATCCATCTGATATAAGAGCATATCCACTTACAGGTGCGTCTGTTGCTGGAAGTGTGAGAGTTACATTGCTTGATACGGTGGCTGGGGCTTGAAAAGCTACATAATTTGAACTATCAGAATCAGCAAATCTTAAATCTGATTGAGCCTGTAAAGTCAAACCATTTTGGTCAAAAAATAATTTTTCTGTGCCTGCAAAAGTTAAACCTATTTGATTAGTTGCTTTTTTAAAAAGTCCTGTGGTGCTGTCACCAAAATGCAAAGCTGGAGCAGAGGCAGATCCAGCAGAGGCAGCTAAAACACCAGTCAAAGTTCCACCAGACAAAGGCAAAAGGCCAAGATTTGTCTGACTTACGTTTCCAAGAGTTATGAATGCTGAGTTAGCGGCATTTCTAATTTTTAATAAATTTGTATCTGAGTCAATGTGTGGTTGATAAGCTGCGAGGTTTGCTGTGCCAGATGGATCTCCTGACGCACTATTAATAGTTCGTAAAGATTCAAAAATATCCTTCATGGCGTTGCGTACTGCAAGCCCTGTTCCGTTGTCTGGACTAAAATTGCTTGCTGTCTCTTTTCCTGTTGATGATACTCTTGCCATTTAGTTAGCCTCCCCGCCCATATCCTACCGCTGAATAGCTGAAATTTCTATCAACTGCGGCATTTGATGAATTTTTAAAAGTTATTCGGAAGCCACTTCCAGTAATGTTAGTGATCTCAAAAAAGTCCCCACTAGCCATGTTCTGTGCTGTAATACCAATACTTGGTGGATAGGCTGATGTGCTGCCTCCTATTGCTGAAGTACCTGTGAAAAAGGGTGCGGCAAAAACAACGTCTTTGGCCCCTGCTCCAGATGCAATAATTGATGTACTTTGCTCAACTCTTGACTCTAAAAAAGCGTCAACTCCAAGTTCTTGGACTAAAATATTTTCATTTGTATCCTCTGTATCAAGGTCAACTTTAAAATCAAAAGCTCTTGCTCTAAATGTTCCATTTTGAAATTTGTTAAATGAGCCAAAACTTACGGCATCTGTGCTAGTTCTTACAAACAAAGCTGCATTTACTTTTTCAGCCGCCGCACCATCAAATGATATTCTTGCATCAAGATCAGGAATTGAGTCAAAAAGATCAGAAACATTGGCTGAAGTATTAATAATATGAGATTTTATTTTTAAAGAAAAAGTGCCTCCAAGATCTAAAACATTAGCAAAGTTATATGAACCAGAGGCATTTGTAGCTGGGTTTGTCAGTGTTAATTGATTTGAAGTAACGCTTGTATTTGTTTTTGTGCCGCTGAATGCTGTCTGCTCTCTAATTGATGGCAAAGAAAGTCTTTCTCTCAATGGCTGTGGAGTTGAAAGAATTACAGAGGCTTCGCCAGAACTAAAGTTTCCCTTTAAGTCACGAAATTTTAAAACATATTCTCCGTCTTTTGCGGGAACAACCGCCTCTGTTGATATTCCAGAAATTGCCTCAATAACGTCAGTTGAGTTTGCAAAAGTACCTGATCCATCAGTTCTAGGAGAATGCCTGATATACACTTGCCCCCCAAATTTTACATCTATCGAGGTTGTCTGTGTCCATCTAAGCCTCACCTGATCTTCATTTATTGGTTCAAGAGTAAGGTTTGAAACATCTTCTGGTAATGTTGAAAAAGCTTCAGCCTTGAATTGTATAGTTGATGCAGTTGCTGACGGTTCACCTAAACCATTATATGAATATACTTTAAATTCATAATTACCTTCTTTTGTATTAATTAGCTCTAAGTTGCTTGAGGTTGTTTCAATCTGAGCAAAATCACCATTTTCAAATCTGTAATAAACTCTATATTTTGAAGCTCCACCCACGTTTTGCCAGTCAAGAATAATTTTAGGCACTGCTCTTTTATTTATTTCAACAATTTTTTCTTCTGCTTTTAACCCTTTAGGTGGTGGTTTAATCTCAGTTAAAGTGCTAAAAGTTCTTGTTGGCAAAGGTGTTCCATCTTCTACAAAATCATATTTGCCAGAATTGTGGCTTAGGGCTGTAATATTAAAAGTCCCATCACCATTTTCACTGACATTGATGACCCTCCAAGTTGTTGTCTCTAAAGTCGTTGATTCAAGAATATAAACTGCATTTGAATTAGGATCTGTTGAGAAAGCTGAGTTGATTGTCAAAACATTACCGACTCTGTTAGTTATGTTTCTTGTTTCCAGACTGTTATCTGGAAGCATTGCTGAAATAGTTGGACTTAAATTTTGATCTGGAATATCTGTGTTTGCTGCATCATCAATAGTGATTGTTGTACCACTTGCAGATTTAATTCTCCCTCCTCTCCTTACACCAGCTTTTAACGAATCAGATACCTCAATAATATCTCCACATCTTAAGGTCACACCAGCATCAATTGTTGTTGTGAATGCGATTGTCTCTCCAGTATTTTGTTCATTAAACAAGAACCATTTTCCAAACCTTTGAGCTTGACCCCTTGAAGTTGTACCAAATGCGTTAATATTTTTTGTCACAACTCCATACTTTGCTTGAACTGATGCCTCAGCTTCAACTGTTTCAACATCAATATCTTGAGTTTTTAAATCAAAATAAGAAACATTTATGACTGTGTGTCTTGTTTTCAAACTTGAGCCTGTATATGTAAATCCTTCTTTTGTAACTGATGCGTTTGTAAATAAAAAACTTGACGCTTTTGGGGAGTCCTGACTGATAGAAATACTACCAGCCTCATAAAAAGGCATTACTCTCATCACAGAACAAAGATCATTGACCATATCGAATGCGGCCTGTTGTTGCGTGATATTTACATTTAGTGAGAAGCGTGGCTCTTGACCACCTTCTCCATCATCTACCAGTTCTCCGCAATATTCACTGACTGATTTAAAAGTAAATTTATTTATTTTTGTCTCAGGAATAGAACAACCATATCTAGTATTTGTCAAAACATCATATAAAATCCATGCTGGATCTGTTGTCCATTCTTTATCTGCCTTAAAAGATCCATCAAAAGTTCCAGAATATGTTATTCGCCCATTATCAAGATCAACAGTTGCATTATGAGGAATTTTGACTTTTATACCTCTTAATCTAAAAATCCTATTTGGAACTCTAGGAAACTGCTCTGCCCCAAGTCTTAATGCCAAATGTGCAGTATTTAAGTAAGCATTTTGTTGAAAGATTATATCTGTTGCCGAAGAAAAACTAAAAGCATTCTGCAAAGATGTGTCAGAACTATCAGCAGTAATTCTTTCAAGCCTTACTTGAACAGGGAAAGAAGTTGATGAGGAAAAATTAACAAGATAATCTCTGAAATAAGCATTTGAGGATCTACCTTTCACTGTATCTGTGAGAATTGTGGTTGTTGTGCCATCATTTTCAATGGTTTTAATTCTTAATTGGACTTCTGTTCCGTTTATATCGCCATCATCTTCAAATTTTTGCAAAGAACCAAATCTAACAGTAACCCTTACAGCGTTTGTGTTTGTATCTGAGACAGTATGAGTGACAGGTGTGGTTGTTGTTACTGTTGTACCGATAGGATTTTCACTTTCAATATTTTTTATTCCAGAAATAAAACTTTGATTTGAAGTTCCAAGTCTAAAATCAAATCCAACATTTAAAAAATTAAAGTCTGTGTCATTTGGATTTTGTGCTTTGGCCAAAAATTGACTGTTATTTAACGTTGAAGCAATATTCAATATAGGTGTTTTATTTAAAAAAATATCGGTTTTTGCTGCATTTTTATACGCTGAGTTATTTGTAGCAATTCCTCTCTTATGTGGTGTTGCAAAGCCAGCTATTTCACCTTCAGAAATAACATCAACTATAGTTATAAATTGTTTACTTGAAAGTGCATCAGACGGTAAATCAGGATTTGAAAGAGTGGTATTTTGGTCAAATTCTTTAATACTCATTAGTTGTTGCCCTCCACTTGAACTGTATCAACACCATTTGAAACTGTTATAGAGCCGACTAAAATTTCACCAAAAACTAAATTAACTGGGACACCAGCTTGACTAACGTTTGTGAGGCCAGTGAATGAATAACTTGCTGCATACGCAGATGGGTCGGTTCTGTCCATTTCTGAAGCTGCACTTTTATTTTCTCTTCTTTGTGGTGTAAGAATTTGATTGACTCCAGAAAAAATCATTTGAGTTGCTACTGTTGAAATTATAGTTGTTAATAATTTTGGTAAAACTACTTTTTTTGCAAAAACTTTAAGGCCAACACCAAGAAGAAAAGTAAAAAAATTACCATGAACTAATGGAATAATTCTTATATCAGCATCAGTTTGTAAATTTATCAAATCTTGAGAAATAGCTAGATCACCGCACATTATCGTATAAGGCTGCTGAGCCATATGTTCCTCTACACCTTTAAAATTACATTTCAAAAAACTTAAAGCCTCTAAGGGGCTTGCTACATCAGCCTCAAACTCAGCCTGTCCAAGAAACTTTCTTAATCGTCCATAAACTCTTATTTTTTTCATATTTTTTGCGGTTCTATATGAATGATACTTTGTGTTGATGGTTCAACAAGATAAAAAGGCACATCTAAATAATTACAACTAGCAATATCATTATCACTAAATTTAAATTCACCTTCTGGGTGGCTGTGAACAATCCCAACAATTTGATCTACACTATCCTCACAATCAGCCCAGTCAAGAGGATCAATAACAAAACTATATTCTGGATTATCTTTAGCAATATTTTTACACTCCCAATATTCAAGCTTATTATCATTTTTTGCTAAAATTCCACAACATTCAAAAGGCTGACATTTTACAGCGTGATTAAAAGCATCAAGTTTCCACTGTTCCATTTCTTAGTTTAAAAATGATGAGACTGCTGGAAATTCATTTCTTGTAACTTGTCTTGCTGGGATTCTTTTGTTTTCAGTATCAAGAGTTGAAACCAATTCAAATTCTACAATGTCCCTAGTTTCAACAGTTTTTCTGTCAATAATAAATTCCTCTTCTGGTAATTCATTAGAATTTGGAGTGCCAAAAGGATTGCTGCCACTGCTAAAATTTGCATTATCAAGACTGCTTGCCAAAACTTGCAATCTTTTAACAGTCGCCCCTAGTAAGTCATTATGAGGGGTCGTTAGATTAACAATAATCAATAAATCAGTAACTGTAATAACAACACCACTTCTTGAAATCCCTCCTAAATTACTCATTTGAAGTGTTGGTCTAGGGATTTGACCAGTTCCAGAAAATTCAAAACCTGTTGCAGTAATAGGGAATCTTTGATAAGTAAGACCTCGCCAAACTATATTTGCATGACTGTTCATATTTGTTCCAGCATGAAATCTAAATACTGTAGGAACTGAAGATGGGTTTCCAGTTTCATAGTGCAAGCCTTCTACTAGCTCAAGTTTAAATAATTCAAGAATTGAACTTGGATTTATTGATTGTAGTTCAGAGGTAGGTATTGCCATTATGGTTCTGCTACTTGTTGGAAGCTTAAATTCATTATTACCCGATTTGAAAGTATGGCTGTTCTCGTTCTGCTTGTACAGATAAACTTTAAGGCTGATGAGTGATGTGGTGGTGTAAAGTCAAAACTTGCCTGATCGTCAAATCTTTCATTAAGAAAAGTATCTATTGTTGTTGCATCTGAAGTAGTAACATTAAAGGTCAAATTTAAAGAAATAAGTCTTTTGTTGGCTGGTAATCCAAAAACTAAACGCTGTTGAAATCCGTCACCCAGTTCAACAACTTGACTGTCCTGATTGACAGTTTCTTGCGTTGAATATTGAGGACTGATAGAGGGAAATGTGGCCATTATGCTAATAAACCTCCAGATCGTTTTTGTTTTACTAGCTCCGATTGTATAGCAATCGCTATCTGTTGACCAAGTTCATTGCCTTCAGCATCTTGACCCTGCACTGATGACCCTTTTGCGTCTACGTTTACTGTAATGACATTTGTAACTGAGTCTCCACCAAATCCACCGTTAGGAATAATTGTGCCTTTTGAAGTTGGAACAAATAGCTCAGGCCCTCTCTCGCCTACAACTGAAATTTTATTTACAGGTGGTTGGCCACCATTTGCAAAGAGTCCTCCAAGAATACCTCCAAGAAATCCTCCAAGACCTTTTTTCTCTCCACCACTTGCAGCCGAACCAAAAGCCTCTCCAAAGCCACCAATAAGCTTGTCTATCTGTGCGTCAAGTATTTTATCTCTTATACGGTTAAGTACGCCTGTCATGGCCTCTCCAAAGGTTTTGGCTCCAGTTATAGCGTCCCTAAGATTGTTTTTTATACTGCTTTCAATCTCTTCACCTACTGCGGTCATTTTTTCTTTTAATTTTTCAGTCAATTCGTTTTGTTTCTTTAAAGAATCTTCTGTTTTTTTATTTTCTTCATTTTGTCTATTTTTTTCTTCAGTAATTTCTTTTTCTTTTTCTAATGTTTTCTGCCTTCCTTCAAGTAGTGCAATATCTTCTAAAACTTCTTTCTTTTTATTTTCAAGACTCTTTTTAGTTCTGCCATTAGCATTTTTCAATCTTTCATTTATTTTTCCTAAAATATCCTCTTGCTTTTCTAATGCTTTTTTAACTTCCTCTCCAGCACCTTTTGTGATCGTATCATTTAATTCTTTTTGCTCTCTTCTAGTTTGTATTATTTTTGTTGCTACAAATCCAAGAGCTAATGCAAAAGCTCCTATTCCACTAGCAGCCAAAGCACCAGACAAGCCAAGAACTGCAATCTTTAATGCACCTACTTTAATTGCAAATGCAGAAACAGCAGCCCCAGCTAGAGGAGCAACAACAGCAATAGCCTTAATTGCACCAGCAATAGTTGTCAAAAGAAGAACTGCTTTCCCAGCATCTGAGTTTATAAATTCTGTAAGTTTTGTTATAAATCCTGTCAAAGCCTTTGTTACCTCCATTACAACAGGTCTTAATTGATCTCCAAAAGCTCTTGATAAATCCTCAGTTGCATTATTAAAATCTTTAAAAACTTGTGTCGGGTCGTTCTCTAATAACTGCTTCAAAAACCCACTTCCTTCATTTCCTATTCTTCCTAAAGCTCTAAGCACAACATCACTTGTCAATTTGCCATCAGCGGCGAGTTGTTTTAGTTCTCCTATAGTTACACCAAGCTCTTCAGCAATAGGAGCAAGAACTGTTGGCACTTGTTCTGAAACACTCCTAAATTCATCACCAGCTAGCCTTCCTGAGCCAAGAGCCTGTGCTAATTGTCTAAATGCGTTTGATGATTCCATTGCTGACGCACCAGCTAGTTTTGCAGCCGTATTAAATCCAAAAAATACAGTTTTTATATCTTCAACTGATGTTCCAAGTGGGGCTAGTCTTGCTGTTATATCTGTCACACCTTCCAAAGCTTCAGTCGCACTTAGTCCAAACGCTTTCTGTGCATCTGCGGCAATCTTTTGCGACTTAGCAAAATCCGCACTACTTTTTGTGAGCAGTCCTAGTCTGACATTTAATTTTTCAAAGTTTGCTGAAGTATTTACCGCTTGTCTTGCTAGTAATCCAATACCAATTCCAGCAATAGCTGTTCTAAGGCCACCTAAAGCTCCTTGTAATTTATTAGTTCTCTGTTGAACACCAGCAAGAGCCTTATTAGCATTTGTCGCATCAACTTTTAACCTAACGACTGCTTCTGCCACAAATAAAAAAAACCTTTATCCTATATTACCTTGAATTGCGTTTTTGTCGTTGCAATGCCCTCTTTTCTTCGTCATGCTTTATTTCATAATATCCAGCCCAATATATAAGCTCTGCCTCAGTCATATTAAGCCTGAGTTCTTGCACTGTCTTACCGAGTTCTGTTGCTAGGAAAAACTCAAACCTGAGCCAAGTGTCCCCTTTTATTCTTTTTTTGCTGTATCTATATCAAGTTTGATGTCGTTCAAGAAAAGTTCAAGATCATTTAATACTTTTTCTGGAAGTTGTCTTTGTAATATTGGAGCATCTGACATATCAAAGGCTTGAGTTCCATCTTCTTTTTCTGCCATTTGACAAAGTAGTTGAGTAGATACAACCAAAGCATCTGCATTTGGGCCAGCTAATTGTTGAGCTTTTACCCTTGCATATCTTGTTATCGGCTTAAAGTACAAAGTCATTATGACTTCATCTTTGGAGTTTTTTACGTCAAACTTACGTCTTGTGACCATTTCATCTTGAAACGCCCCAAGTAATACCTCTGCGGTTCTTTTAGTTGCCATAAATAAATGCGAAGAATTTTACTTTTAGATTGCTGATGTAATTGTGCCTGATGGTTTGAATGTGATGCTGATTGTGTTGACATCACCGATTGATGAGCCTTGTTCAAAGTTTGTTACAAGGCCGTTAAAGCTGATCTTTTTGGTTCCACTTGCACTGTTAGGAAAAAGCTCAAAAGATGCTGTTGCAGAGTCACCAGTGGTCAAAACTCCGTCCATAAATGTTGCAGTCTCGCCAGATGCGGCATCATCATAGACTAATTCAGCGGTTCCCTCACCTTCAATAAGTCCACCAATAAAAGACTTGAAAGTGTCACCTTGAACAGTTGTTTCTTGGGTATCTTTAGTGATAGACATAGACCATGATCTTGTGCCTAGCACTGGGTTGACTGAAGAGCCGCCATCATCAAATTTGACTTGCCCGACATCACCTTTTACAGCAGCCATAACAATAAAAAGAAATATTTATAATTATATTAACCTTTTTTCTGTAGTTTTTCTATTTCTTNAATTAGTTTGTCTTTAGATTTTCTTTTNTCTAATTCAATNCCNAGCTCTCTNCCTTTTTTTTCAAGCTCATCTTTTGATAAATTTTGCAGATTTTTTTGTTTTTCTAAATATCGTCTGCATTTAGGATCCCAATATCTTGGATCTCTTATCCCTTTGACTACTTCAATAGCGTCAAGCATTTCTTCAGTAATTTCAATCATTAAAGATCCTCAAAAATTTGAAATGTAACTCTAATCTGTGTTTGAAACTTACCTTCTGGATTTGACTCAGATACTTCTGGCCCTACAGGTGAATCAAAAATCACATTAGAGACTGTTGTTCTATTGTACAAATCTCTTATTCTTTTGCATATAGTAAAGTTTTCACCTGATCCAACACCTTGCTTTGTGAATACATTTATAACAACTAATCCAGCAAGAAAGTTTGTTGAGTCAGATGTGCCGCCCTGTGTTAGATAATCATTTGAACCAAAGCTAACAGTGCATTGAATAAAAGTATCTACAGTTGATGCGTCAAAAGGCACGTTGCTGAATACAACAGGAATCGGCCTACCTGTTCTAAATTCATTTCTAAGTCTTGTTTCAATAGTTGATCTAACTGTATTTAAGTTTACTTCTGCCATCAGAATCTCCCAAATTGTCTGTTGATATAGATTTCAAGCTCTTTTCCTATAAGTGCTGGGAAGCCCTCAACAGTATTTTGTCTTGTCCTATAAACACCGCCCCATGATGGTGGTTTATTTATTCCAAAGCAAACAGGTTCTGCATAAACAACATTATTTGTGACACTACCCTCAAACCTTTTGATGTTTGTTTGCCATGCACTTCTCAATCTACCAGTCTCTACTGGAGTCGCTTTTTTCACTCTTCTAGTCCACTCAAGGGTTGTTCCAGCTACAGCATCAACAATAAGATCTTCATAAAAACCTCTTATCTCTGTGACTTTTATTCGTCTTGCCATTTCTACCTCAAGAAAATGTCAAAGCTGATAGCTGTATTATCTTGCTCATTTGTATTGATCTGAACCACCTTATATTCTGTCCCGCTTATAACAACCCGATCAAATGTTGTTGGAGTAAAAGTTATATCTCCAGCAGATATGGTAAGTCGTTTGTCCTGACTAGAAACTAGGTCAGTGACCTCAGACCTCGCTACGTTGCTCACGACACCCTTTATGCTGACATCTGTTTTCACTTCACTCATTGAGCCAGTAGTAGGGTTATATATTCCAGTCGTCACTCTTCTATAAGTAATGTCGCCACCAAGAACCTTAATTGTCTTGGAAGCCGCTTTTTTTAGTGCGTTGGCAATGCTCATAAGCGGTAAGCAATAACAGCGTCACCACTTGCAACTTGAACACTTGTAATCACACCACATATCTCTGCTGAATGATGCAAAGGTATTGCAGAAATCGTTGTAGACGTATTCTCTGTGATGTTTTCAGCAACTAGATCAACAGTTGAATTTTTCAATGCAACTACTTTGCCAAATCTACCAGTAAATGCCTGAGTATGATCTGTGATGATTATTGCTGATGGATAGTCGTAGCCGTAGCCCATTTTCATGACCTCTTGATTTGTAAGTTTGCTCTTCCACCTATTCTAATACCCATCAAATAGTGGTCAACAATCGGTGGAATACGATCAATTCCCACAGCCCCATAAAATCTGGGAGTGACGTTTATATTTCCAATATTTACAGCGGCAAAATCTTCTAAGCCAGAAAGATCAAGTCCACCTCTGTTGTTATTGAGATAAACAGCCAAAACTACTTGTGCGTGTTTGACACGATCTGGAATCTCTGTATCGAGATAGTAGTCAGCGACTAATCGGTTTGGAAAGCTCAAGCCATACAAGTTTGTGTATGTGTCAGGCTTCCGCACTCCTGATCTTGGCCACTCAAGAGCCTGAGTATCAGCAACTCTAGCACCCAAAAACTTTTCTCTGTCTATCCTCTGGGCTGCGGTAAATAAAGCTCTGTTTTTATTATCCGTAGATGAGTTGTCCCATGCAGTAGTGTCATCATTGAGAACTAGGCCCTCAATAAAAGAATTTGCATCAGAAAGACTTATATAAGTGTTTGCGTTAGCTCCACCAACAGTTGCATCAAGAGTTATCGCCATTGAGTTTCACCTTTTTGGGCTTTGTTTTGGGTTTTGGCTTAGATGTGGAAACTGAAGCCGCCTTTTGAGCAGCTTCGTTTTGTTCCCTCATACGCCTAAAAGCGTAAATTGACATTAACTTGAAGCACCTTTTAGGGCAACAAAGCTAAGAACAATCGCTTCAGACTCTGAACTACTTGTCAAATTAGTGACAGATATTTTAAATGATCCGTCAGCAATCAAGTTGGCTTGAGCCATATATGCTCCAGCAGTACCGCCAGAACTATGGTTGACAAGAACAACGTCAGTAGCTGAGATTTTGCTGTTTGTGACAGTAAAGCTAACTTCCGCACCAGCACCCAAAGCCGCACCATTCATGGTGATTTGACCAGACTCAGCATTTAAAGTCACACCTGTTGACTTGTTAGATGCCTGAGTTACNGTNCCNCCTGTTGTTGGGCCGATTAATGACCCAGCAGTTACATCAAATAAAGATGACATNATNNATTACCTCTAGTCGTTATTNNNNACNACNGTNGCNCTNACNATNCCGATATTNTTNAATTCNTAAGTTCTCGACCATGAACCNACTGTCTCCAAAACTGTTCTGCTTGGGTTTACTGTTGAAACAGCATACTTAAGACCGACAGGGTGATAGATGTAGTGAAGATCTACTGCCATTGCTTCCTCAAGAGCAAGAATGTCTCTATCTGTCTGTGTTCTTATTGGAGCCTGTTCGCCTGTAACAACTGCTCCGTTTTGGAACATGAACACGCTGTATTCCGTTGTTGATCCAGAGCCTGTTGTTGGAATATCGTCAGAAACGATAACTCTTAGACCCATGAATGTTGGAACTGTTGGACTTCCAAATGCGTTCTCAATAGAACCACCTGACGCTGTAGCACCACCACCATTGATGTCTGTTGCTGCAACAAAGTCAACTGCTCTTCTTTCTACAAGATCATAGTAGCAGCGAGAGTGCATTGCAATCGTTGTAAGCTTGCCACCTTGATCGCCAAGTAATGACTGAGCTTTTGCAACGTGTCTAGGACTCAATGCTGTAGGTGTATCACCTGATTCAGAGTCGATTGTTAGATCAAACAATGCTGAAGCACTTGAGTTGTTATTGATAGAGCCAAATGCACCAGTCAAGCAAGAATATAGATCCTTCTGTTTCTGGTTGTTTACATAAGCAGCCATTTTCTGAGCAATAGCAGCCATAGGATCAACACTGCTTCCAACTGCAAGACTAGCTAAATCCCTTGCGGAAAATGCTCGACCTCTGTGTAAAACTGCGGCAATCTGATCGCCTGTAGTTATCTTTGCTGGAGTTAATGATGTTGAGTCTGTTAGAACTTCAAAATCACCTGATAAGTTTGCAGAATATGATGGGATCTTTACAAAGTCGCCACCTCTTTCTGCTGAAAGATTTAATTCAGCCAAAGGTTGCACAACCCCACTTTGAAGAAAGCTATCTGTCTGAGTAGTAGCCTCGATCAAATAGGGTGTAAACACCTCTGGAATGATTAAATCACTGCGAACTGTCGCCATGTGAATTAATAAGAATGTTTACTTCGAGGCACAACCTCTGACATGGCACAACCACGTTGTCTATATACTAACCTGTAACTGCGTTTTTGAGCATATTATATTTATTAATATCTGTTCTATATAACCTAGCTTGCTCTGTAAGGTTGAATGANTCCTTTGCAAATGGGTTTTTNTCNGTTGNAACAAACTCAGTCTGTACCTTTGTTGTNGTNGCTCCNCCGCCTTGNGGTCTTGGATTNTTNTGNACCCANTGAGGCATCTTGAGACATNGCCCANTCTTTNACTGGNGTTCTGTTATANCCATCAACAACNACAACTGTGCCNTCTGNTTCCCTAGCAAGCTGTTCCTTGCTTATACGGCTNAANACATATTGAGGGTCGTGTACAACATCAGCNAGTGCTGTTACTGCTGGAGCTTCAACTTCTAATTGTCTTTGTCTANNNTCTANCTCCTGTATNCTTTGNTTTTGCTGTTNTTCTGCTTNCCTNTACTGACTTGCCAGTTTTTCTGTGGCCTCTTCATATCTGCCTTTTGCCTCAAGCTCTTCCTGTTCTTTTTTCTGCTTGAAAGCAATCAAAGCATTTACATCTACATCTTGAGGAACAGCTTTTGCAGCTTCCTTAGCTTTCTTGTAATCATCTAATATTTCACTATTAGACTTTCTTAGTCTTTCAACTTCAGCTTTCAACGCAGCCATTTCAGCTGAGTTATCAGGCTTGATTACTTCGTCTGCCATAAATAAAAAATTTACAATTATTCACAATACTAGCTCCACTTCACTCTGTTCGCCCAAAATGCCGCTGACATTTTACCTTTGGCAATATTTTTTGCGTGTCTAGCCTTAAAACTCTTGCGTTTTGCCTTATCTGCGTCTGATTCACCCTTTCTTGGCGGTTTGTTCTTTGCTCCCTGCATACCAAACCTGATGAGCTTGACCTTATCGCCTTCTTTTGCCAAAACAACGTGACTCTTTGTTGGGTGTGATGGGGTTCTTTTTGGTTTATTAAAACCAGCTAATCCAAATCTTTTAAGTCTAGGATCACTCATTTACCTCTCCTCTTCATAGCCATATTGTGTGCTTCAGTAAATGATACCCCTTCTCTCATCTTGCGTTTCATATATTCCATGTGAGCCTTTGTGTGACCATGAGCTTTCTGATGCTTTGCAAGAGTGTTCTTTTGTCTGGTAGTCAGTCTCACTTCTTTTTCCTCAACAAATCAGCATCTGCTTTTCTTGCTCCACCTTTTCCAGAGATAAAACTATTGACTCTTCCCATAGCCCACGCACCCATAGGAACATTCCTTGATCCACTAGACAAGTAAGCTCCTTGACCTCGCCTGTAAACGGCTGCAAGCTGACGATATGTGAATCTGGATTTCTCTGCCTTTGCCCTAAGACTTTTTTCTACGGCTGCGGACAGTGGTTTTCTTTTTGGAGCCATCTTGTTTTGTGCGTGATTTGGATACTGCTTTTATATCAATAAATTCACCTCTTTTGTATGCCTCTGCTGTACGTTTTATTTCAGCCGCTTTTGCACTTTTATTTTTGGCCCCGCTGAGATACTTCTTGGCAACGCCTGTTTTTTTGTCTTTTGCAACTTTTCTAAAACGTCTGCGAACCATCAGTCTTTTTCTTTCTTAGGTTTTGCCTTTTTTGGTTTTGGCTTTTCTGCCTTGTAATCATTTAATTTTTCAAAAAAACCTTTAGCCATTANTTNTTGCCTCCTTTCTTAACTTTCTTTTTCTTTGTTCCTTTGGGCTTCATTGAACCATAGTGTGATGGCATGACAATAAAAGTAGCTGACTTTATATTACTTCCTTTTGCGTTTTTTAGCTGTCTTTTTTTTGCCAGCGGTAGATAGTGCTATAGCCTGAGCTTGCTTTAATGTGCGGCCTTCTCTCATCAAAAGCCTGATGTTGGCAGAGATAGACTTCTGTGACTTTCCTTTTTTTAGTGGCATTATGTTTGACCTGTTTTTTCTATNTTATTAAGTTCTTTCTCTTCTTTNTCTAAAACNTCAACACCTTCAATAACATTNATATTTTCNGAACCATACCTNTGAGTCAAAGCTGTTGCTACNTCTAAAGCTGTTGTTTGGTTGCCACTCATNTANTTATGTCCAGCCGCCCCATAACTGTAGTTNAAAGAGAACTCAGCATCTTCAATAAGTTCTTGATTACCTGTCCAGATAACAGTATCAGGTGAACTCACCATTGTCGCAAAAGCTGTCTCTTCACCGAACTTAACTTCAATTTTTATTGCCATCAGTAAGTGTTCCTAGTCATTGAAAGAATCATGTGAAAATGATCTGGGTCGATTGTGTAAAGTCTAAACATTAACTCTGGATCTGCAAAGTGTTCTACTCCCATACTTATAACTTCAGTTGCAGTATCCACAGTTTTATTTAAAGTTCGATCATATCTTCTATATGGTCTGCCAACATAAGGAGAAATAAAGTCATCAGGCAAAACACTTTCCTTAAGAGTCCATGCTTTTTTAACTTCTCTAGGTGATTTTGTTGGGACTGTGTCTGTAATTTTTGAAGTTCTAAATCCAACAGCCATGTCTAGGTTTTCTTTTCTAACTTTTTCCAGTGAGTGACCTATCTCATGGAATACTGTTTGTTTGGAACTTAAATCCATATATCCTAACTCTGGATCTTCAAATGGGACTAATATCTCACCAAGAGCATCATTGTTTGCCCGACTTGTGCCAAGTTTAACCTTTGATATTTTGCCGTCTTTAACTGCATAGTTTGGATTGACAGTGACTCCTCCACCATTGAACATTTTAGTAAACTCCTCTACTTGCTCACGAACTTTGGCCTGTAGTGCTTTTGTTTTGTTTTTAAATGGAAGCTTATCAAGTGTTTCTTTTATTTCTGCATTTGTCACATTTGTATCAAGTAGCTCTTTTCTAAGAATTGCCATTTCTTTTGACCCTTCAACTTCTATTTTTCTAAAAGCCTGTCTTGTTTCCAGCCATTTTGACCGCCTAATCTTTCTTTCTTTGTAGTAAATATCAATAGCTTCACTTCTGGTCAATCCAGCTTTTTTCAATCTGGTAGGAGTTCCATAATTCTTTTGCCAACTGTAAGTAAAATAATTTTCTGAAGCTGCCTCATATTCATCAAATGCTTTTTTATATTGTTTCGATAATTCATTTGCCTTTTCAAATCTGCCTTTAGTCATTGATTCACCTCTTCGGATCGCCTCTTTATAGTCTGTTGTTACACCCCATGATCCCTCTATAACCTTTGTATTGGCCATTGACTTGACTGCTGTTACTGTTTCTGTCGCAGCTTTTGGTTTTGGTTTGATGGCACTAGGCTTGCCATATAATCTTTCCAGATCTTTAAGACTACGCTTTGTTCCATCATTGCGGATCATTTTTCTCAATGCCTTCTGTCCAGAACCTTCTCTAGTAGCTAACTTCTTGAAATAGTTTACTTTTGCTGTATTGCCTAGAGTTTTGATCTGTAAGTCTTTATCCTGATTTAACAGCCAGTCTCCGTATTGTGTTCCCTGTGGAACTCTGCCTGTAGCTGATGGTCTGGTGTCAAACTGTGTTGTTGGCGGCTTTTCAAGGTTAGGATATTTCTTTTGCAAACCATCAAAGTCCACAACAGGGACAGTAGTAGATCGACAATTAAAATGTTGCGGTGGTGTCGGGCCATTATTGTAGTCAAATGTTTGTCCATCAAGTCGCTGACAAATAGCACTTGTTCGAGAGTCCAGTGTTGCAACATATTCATATTTTGGGGCAACCTTTTTATTTGCTGCATAAACAGCCTGTGATGCTTGATTTGTTACCTGATTAACAGATGTTCTAACGATAGTCTGAATCTGATGATTAGCCAGTTTTGTTAACTCACCACCAGCTTGAGCCATTTGTCTGACACTTGCTTTCTGTAAATCATCAAAATCAAGTCTGCCAACTAATCTCCTACTGATCTGCTGTAATGTCTCACCAGCAAAGACTCCTGACCTGACTGCCAAATCTAATCTCTCTGCTGAGGACTCAGCTATACCCCTAAATGCTTTTTGAACAGTTGTCCCATTTGGAAGCTTAATTGATGCTCCCTGCAAAGATGTAAGGTTAAATTTTCCAGACCCAAACTTCACAAAATCATCTTCTGTGAACTTCTGACTAGTAAATATATTGACCTTTGATGGATCAGTCATTATCACTGAATCTGCATAATCCTTGCTAATAGCAACACTATTTATAGGAATATCACCAGATGCTGTAATGTTTTTGAGTTCACCAACAACAAAATCTCTTTGTAATTCTGCAACACCTTGCAACTCTTTTCTCATATCAAGAGTTGACCTAGCCCACCAAGTATCTAAGCTGTCACTTGATTGTTTGATAATTGCTCTGAGTCTTTTTCTGGTAACTGGTGCGATTATTCTTGAACCGCCTCTTGCTATCTCTGCAACCTGTCTTTGGTCTATAGACCTCAACTGTTTTGCCGCATTTAAGATTATTTCATTATAAGTAACTATATATTTTTCAGATACAGCAGTGGAATACCTATTCAGATCAATAGTTTCCCTAAAAAATACTTCTGGAGTGGACATTTATCATTCGTCCTCTGTGTCCGCTGGTTCCTCCGCTGGGGCATCTGGTTCTTCCCTTTCTGTCAAACCTCCGTTCTGCGTTATTTCGATTTCATCTTCAACGTCAAAGTCATCACCAAGAATCTCTCCAGCCGATAGCTGATTCAATAATGTTTCCTGACTAATAGTGCCAGAGGTAAATAATGCAAGTAGTGACTGGATCTCTTGTGGTTCTAGTCTGGTTGAAACAAAGTCTCTGTTTACAAAGCTGCTTCCAGCATTTGCTTCATTGAGATATTCGCTATGAAACTTAAGGCAGTTATCAATCAAATCTTGCATCTGCTGTGCAACAACCATCATTGTGCTGTCATTCTGCGATCTATCTATCCTTTTTGCCTCTGCTGTCTCCCCTACTAACTTCTGACCCAAGACTGCGGCTAGTGATAGTGTATTGATCTGTTCTTTAATATCATCAAGCCTTTTAAACTGACTGTCATAGCTATCTCCTGATGGGCTGATATATTCCATGCGTGACTCAGGTGGCAATGATAGTGCCTCACTAGGGCCTGTTGTTATCTCATCTGCGTTTGGATAGCCAAAGACTGCAAGTAATGGAACAGAACTAATGTGCAATATGTTGTCTAAGTCAGACTGGATCTGATAATGCTTGAGATTTAATTCTGCAATGTCATACAAAGGACTGCGGCTTTCATAAAATCCAACTCTGTTGGAATAGGCAACAGCAAAAGGAATCTTGTCTTTGAGGCTCATTTCACCCTCTTCAAACAATTTATATTCGCCCTTTTTGTCATCTTTCCTGTGAATCTCATATCTGCCACGTTCTAATACTCTGACCTGTGTTATGTTCTTCTCACCATAAGCTCCATCTGGCTCAACAACCTTTTCCAACAAGCGTACCTGTGTGAGTTCTCTTGCACCATTTATGATCTCAGTCCTCCAGCCCAATATGTCAGATGGCTTATATGTCACCCAGTATGGCCTTGCCCTTTCGCCTTCCTTTGGTGCATCTACTAAAACACCACAATGTCCAAACGATATGACTGTTCTTGCTGTCTGATAAAGCCAAATATTCAAGTCATTGCCTTCAAGATCTACGTCAAATAGCTGTTCTCTTACCAGATCAGAGACATCATCAAGTCTGACTGGCTTTCTGACCAGCATACCTGACAGCATTTTCTCGATTCTCTGGAGATAGGGAACTACAGTTGACCTTGCGAGTCTGCGATCATAGCTATCGTCCACCTCTCGTTCAAGCTGCGGTAAATATTTCCTATGTTCTGACCTAATCTTATATGTGCCTTCCTTCAAATCTGCTATCAAATCCCAGAATTGAGCCATGCGTTGATAGGCCGCATTTGGACTGACAACTGTTGTAGGAGCTACTGTTACAGGCTGGTTGTAAATATTTAGTGAGCTATACACAGTTTTGCCTCAATAATACCATGATCTTAATATATTCTAATCCCTGTAGGTTTGCCCGACCTTGCAAATAATGGATTGAACTCACGCCATATCAAATACCCAAGAGCATCAGCCATGTGGTCATAGCCAGACTCTTTATCTGGTTCTCCCTTTTCTGTGTATGACTGAAGTTCCATTGATTCGATTAGCTTTCTGCAACTGGCATGGATTTGT
>FUFK010047073.1_pt1 | contig 24949 bp, 27 predicted proteins | sample 1021851 | NCBI WGS metagenome assembly FUFK01 (sample SAMEA51879418, study PRJEB19060) | metagenome | reverse complement strand
GTGTAGGTAAATTGACTTTGATCCAATTGGGAACACGGATCGTAGAAAACCTTAGCCAGGAGTAGTCATGTCTTTATTAATATTATACCTAGCAACAGCTTTAGTTTTTCTTGCCTTAGATGTGGTAATGCTTAAGCGTGTGCTACACCCTTTGTTTTCTAAGCACATTGGCCACATGATGCTCGACGCGCCTAAAATGGGAGCAGCCGGAGTGTTCTACTTGCTTTATGTGGCTGGTATAGTTTTCTTTGTAGCTCTTCCGGCTGCAAATGGTGGAAGCATGTTCCAAGCATTCATAGCTGGTTTGGTATTGGGGGCTATGGCGTATGGTACATACGAATTCACAAATTTTGCGACATTGAAAGGATGGCGCAGAAGAATGGTAGCGATCGATTTGTCCTGGGGTGCTCTACTTACGGCTCTTTCTGCTGTGGGCGGTGTGTGGATCCACTCAATTGTTACCTAATCCTACTACTTTCCTGGTAGGATCAGTAATATTATCGGTACTTGGCAATTTGTAAAAACGCAAGTATAGCGTAGTCACGCTTAGCGGAAAGAGTATACATGCCGGGTAGTGCAAATCTAAATACAATGATAAAAGCTGCCCGACGAGCCGGGCGTTCTCTTGTTAAAGATTTTAGAGAAGTAGAAAACTTGCAAGTCTCTCGTAAAGGCGCAGGCGATTTTGTTTCACGAGCTGATACAGCAGCAGAAGAAATTATAAGAGAAATTTTAACTGAAGCCAGACCCACCTATGGTTGGTTAGGTGAAGAAAGTGGAGGTTCAGATGGCGATGACCCAACTCGTCGTTGGATTGTTGATCCGCTAGATGGAACGACTAATTTTCTACATGGTCTCCCTCACTGGGCAGTATCAATTGCTCTGGAACACAAAGGTAAAGTAATTTCTGGTGTCATCTTTGACGCCGCAAAAGATGAACTTTTTTATGCTGAAAAAGGTACCGGTGCCTGGATGAACGGCCCACGAATGAATGATGAAAGAATTCGTGTATCAGCAAGGAGCAGAGTATCCGACAGCTTATATGCAACGGGTATCCCATTTGCAGCTTCTGTAGCAGATCTTCCTTCCACATCTCAGCAGCTTAAACGTCTTATGCCAGTTAGTGCAGGCGTCCGTCGTCTTGGTAGTGCCGCTCTTGATTTAGCATATGTTGCCGCTGGTAGATATGATGGCTACTGGGAGCGTGGATTAAAGTCATGGGACATTGCAGCGGGAGTGGTAATTGCCCGAGAAGCGGGAGCTATTGTTGAAGCGCTTGATAAGGGTGGTGATGAACCTCATGATTTAGGCAACGTAATTTGTGCAAATGATGCTCAATTCGAGGAATTCGCAAAAATAATAAGGAATTAATTCAACCCCAGGGTGATTTTTTCCCAAGNCGTGACTTTACCTTTGGGATTGCTGACTTAACCAGTGTGTATTCTGCCTCAGGATGTGGTGGATGGCCGCTACTATCTTTCCAAAATCTAAGGCCACCCAATCTAAAGAAAGTAGGAAGGCAAAGAATACTTCCAACTAAAAATCCCCCAATATGCGCCCAATAAGCTACACCGCTTTTACCTGACGGAAGAACGGTTCCATTTGCCAGCTGNAGGAGAAACCATGCGCCAAGCACTAGCCAGGCCCTCAAAGAAATAATTTTGAAAAATATAAAAATAAAGAAAATTACATCTACCCGCGCCTTGGGATATAATAATAGATAGCCTCCCATTACACCTGCTATAGCCCCCGATGCACCAACCAGAGGTATCGGTGACAAAGGTGCTGTCAGATAATAGATTATACTCGCTCCAACACCACTTAATAAATAAAAAGCTAGAAAGCCAAAGTGTCCCATTTGATCTTCAAGGTTATCCCCGAAAATATAGAGGAATAACATATTCCCTGCTAAGTGTAGTATGCCACCATGAAGAAAAGTTGAGCTTAATAAAGTATAGAAACCTTCGCCTTGGCTAAGGTGGTACGGGGTCAGTGCCCAAATTGAAAAAAATTCATTTATAATTACTGGATCGTTTATACTTCCCCAATAGCTGAAAAATATGATGCAATTTAGGAAAATTATGGAATAAGTGATATAAGGCGTTCGCCCAGATGGATTATGGTCCCTTATTGGTAGCATCCTGTAATGCCTAACTTCTTTATGTAAAAAACAGTTACTCCTGTAGGATAATTCTTGCCTNAGAAATATCAAATGGCAAGATGCCTATATAATCTTCAATAAACTCCATTAATTATGTTTAAGGAATTTAGAGAGATTGACAATCAGTGTATATAAGGTACGGTCTGTTTAACCTCGCAACCAGCCAGGCCGTTTTGCGGCTCCCCCCGTGAAAACCCCAGCTCGCGGCACATTTCATATAAAATCTAAACGAAAGCATGCATTAGAATACAAATATACCCACCTGTTTTTTATACTTAAATTCGGTATACCATTGTATTTGTTGACTTTTTTTATGTTAAGCTTACGTGTTAGAGTTCAAGAAACGTTGATTGTCAAATAAATGATGGTCAGGGGTTCGAAGCATCAAGGGAGGAAAAGGTGTGTTTTTAAAGAACTTAAAGAACTATTTGATAGGCTCAGTGGTAGCGACCGCTGGTGCATTATCGATGTTTGCTACTCCTCAAATAGCATTTGGGGAAGAGAAGCAATATTTTCCGATAGCAAGCAGTAGGGTTGGTCCCTATTCTGCAATGGGTACTGGATATTATGGTGCTCAAATAGATTACATGAACTATGTGAACATGAATGGCGGTGTGAACGGTGTTATGCTTACATGGCAGGAATGCGAAACTGAATATAACGCTGTGAAAACGGTGGAATGTTACCAAAGGCTTCTTGAAAAAGATGGCCAACGCATTGTTGTTTTCGATACTTTAGGAACTCCAGGAGCTTACGCGGTCATTAACAGAATGGCTGAAGACAATGTTGTTCTTGCGCAGTACGGTTATGGGCGCACTGATGGTGCCGATGGGCGAGTGTGGCCGTGGGTTTTTAACGCTGCAAGTCATTATTGGTCCCAAATTGCTGTAAAAATGAAGTTTATGGCAGAACAAGAGGGCGGCATTGACAAGATGAAGGGTAAGAAAATCGTACACCTTCACATTGATTCAGCTTATGGTCGTGAACCACTACCGGCTATGAGGTCTATTGCCAATGATTGGGGTGTTGAACTAGTTGAAATCTCTATCCCACCGCCCGGNCTGGAGCAGCAATCACAGTGGCTTCAAATCAGAAAAGAGCAACCAGACTGGGTCACTTTCTGGGGCGCTGGTTCTGGTATGAACTCAACTGCTATGACAAATGCTGCACGAGTTCGTTTCCCAAGAGAAAGAATGATGTACGTCACATTTGGCGCAGCTGAGGAAGATATGTATCCTGCGGGTGATGCAGCGGTTGGAACATACGCTGTAGCCAACGCGTTGCCTGGTGCAGAATATCCTTTGGTTGCTGCCATCAAGGAGCAAGTATACGGTGCTGGAAAAGGTAATCTTAACGATGAGAGCCGTGTTGGTTCAGTTTATTGGAACCGTGGTCTAGGCGCTGCTGTGATGTGGATCGAAGCTTTGAAAAATGCTCAAGAAATGCATAATAAAGTAGGGAAAGCTGTCACAGGCGCTGAATTTAGAGATGGGTATGAGGCTCTAAACATGACAGAAGCTCGCCTTACCGAGATTGGCATCGGTGGCATGGTGGCTCCGTTTAGTATTTCTTGTGCAAACCATGAAGGCGCAGGTAAGTTTGCTGTGATGCAGTGGGATGGTGAGAAGTTTAATCAGGTTACTGGTTGGGAAGCTCCACTCGATCCTGCGTACATTAGGCAGCTTGTTGAAGACTCTGCAGCTAAATTTGCGGCTGAAAACAACATAACGCCCAAAGTATGTCCTTAGCACTTATTTAAAAAATGTAGACCAGCGTACCTATCGCTGGTCTATTTGTACTCATACAACGCGATAGGTAGGCAAAGTCCTTGGTTGACCAGTCAATCATTGAGACAAAACGCTGCCAAATACTGAGAGAAAATAGATGACTGGGAATTCCGAAAATATTTTAGAGATAAACAGTATTGAAGTTATGTATGACAGCGTAATTTCTGCTCTTCATGACGTGTCCCTAAATGTACCTAAGGGTAAAATTGTTGCTCTGTTAGGAGGAAATGGTGCTGGCAAAAGTACAACGTTAAAAGCAATTTCGACTATGTTGGCCGCCGAGCGAGGGAAAGTTACTAAAGGTAGTATTAATTATGACGGCATAGAAGTTAAAAACCAAAGCCCGTATGAAATGGTTGCTTTGGGAATGGTGCAAGTGTTGGAAGGAAGAAGATGCTTCGGTCACTTAACAGTGGAAGAAAATATCATAGCGGGAGCTTATTCGCGCAAATTATCGAAATCGCAAATTAAAGACGAACTTGAAAAGATTTATGGGTATTTCAATCGTCTCCGTGACCGAAGAAAAAGCCAAGCAGGTTTTACTTCAGGTGGAGAGCAGCAGATGATAGCAGTCGCTAGGGCTATGATGGCAAAGCCCAAGATGCTATTATTGGATGAGCCGTCTATGGGATTAGCACCTCAGCTTGTTGCTGAAATCTTTAACATCGTAAGAGAGCTAAACCAGAAAGAAGGTGTGAGTATTTTGCTAGCAGAGCAGAATACTAATGTAGCTCTACGCAATGCTGATTATGGATATATAATAGAAACAGGACATGTAATGCTTCACGGTACGGCTGATGAGCTTTTGAATGATGAAAAAGTTAAGGAACTCTATCTTGGTATATCGAAGGAAGGTAGGAAGAACTTTCGCGACGTATTAAGGGAAGAAGCAAACAAAAAATCAGCGTGATTTAACACGCTTTAAGAAACCTCCAATTATTGAACAGGATACAATGACTATAGAGAGAAACTTTCCGATTGGTGAGCCGGTTTTAGAGGTAAAAAACATTTCATTGCGTTTTGGTGGTGTTAAAGCGATTACCGACAGCTCCTTTTCCGTTTTGAAGCACGAGATTAAAGCTATAATTGGACCTAATGGCGCAGGAAAGAGTTCACTTTTGAACTGCATTAATGGAATTTACCAGCCTCAGGAGGGATCAATTGCGTTTAAAGGTGAAGTACTAGGAAAAATTACGCCTAATCTAATTGCACAAAAGGGTATATCGCGTACATTTCAAAATTTGGCGTTGTTTAAAAGAATGTCGGTATTGGACAATATTCTGGTGGGGAGACGCCTGCATATGAATTCTAATTTCTTGCAAGTTGCCTTCCAACTTCCAAAAGCGAGGTCCGAAGAGAAAGCAAATCGCGATAAATGTGAGGAGATCGTCGATTTTCTTGAAATATCAGATATCAAAAATACCCCAGTTGGTAAGTTGCCTTACGGTTTGCAGAAAAAAGTGGAACTTGGACGAGCTCTAGCAACAGAGGCTGATTTTTTAATGTTAGATGAACCTATGGCTGGGATGAACGTAGAAGAAAAAAGGGAAATGTGCAGGTTCATCCTCAAAGTAAATGACGAGATTGGAACGACGATGGTTCTGATTGAGCATGATATGGGCGTGGTTATGGATATTTCTGATAATGTTGTTGTTTTGGATTATGGAAAGATAATTGCCGATGGCCCTCCAGATGAGGTGCGGGCCAATCAGGAGGTTATTGATGCGTATTTAGGAGTTTCTCATGACTGAGGTACTATTTTTCATAGAAGTAGTCGTTGCTGGATTATTGGCTGGTACAATGTATTCGCTGGTCGCATTGGGATTTGTTCTTATATACAAAGCTTCTTCAACATTTAACTTTGCACAAGGAGCAATGGTATTTTTTGCAGTCTTGGCATTCGTAGGTTTTATGGAGTTAGGCTTACCATTCTCATTAGCATTCGTAGTTACGGTACTTTTGATGGTACTAGTTGGATTTTGTACGGAACGGATGGTGCTAAATCCATTGATGAACCAAAGCGAGGATACCTTACTTATGGCAACAATTGGGTTGGGTTTTGTATTGGAAGGACTTGCTCAAGCAGCATGGGGAGTTGAAGTTAGAAGACTTGATCTTGGTATTGGGGACTTCCCGATTGAGTGGATAATTGATGTTTTTGGGCTTTTTGTAAGCGCTCTTGACTTAACCGCTGGCATAGTTGCTGCAGTCCTCATCATTGGTTTGGCCTTGATCTTTAAATATACAAGGATGGGGTTGGGATTGCGAGCCGTAGCAGACGATCCTGGCGCAGCTAGCTCAATCGGAATACCTTTAAAAAATATCATGTTGTTGGTTTGGTCGGCTGCAGGCGTTGTTGCTCTAGTAGCTGGGATGATGTGGGGTGCTCGAGCTGGTGTTCAATTTGCACTTGTAGATCTAGCACTAAAGGCACTACCCGTTCTGATAATTGGTGGGTTTTCTTCAATTCCCGGGGCGATCATTGGGGGTTTGATAATCGGCGCAACAGAAAAAGTACTTGAGGTTTACCTTGGTCCATTTTTTGGTGGAGCAATTGAAGGTTGGGCACCATACGTTCTGGCCATCTTTTTCTTACTATACAGACCAGANGGTTTGTTCGGTGAGAAAATAATAAGACGGGTTTAAATCATGGAGCAAAAAGTGAGTAACAATAATATTATTATGGGATTTACCAGAGCTGACCTAACAAACTTTTTGATCGTTATGATTTTATCGTTTGTTGCAATACCCCTAGTGGTTCAGACAGACTATTGGTATTCCTCAATTCTGATACCTTGGTTATGTCTAGCTCTGGCGGCGATTGGTCAGCAAATAGTGATGGGCTACGCTGGGCAGTTGGCTCTTGGAGCTGCCGGATTCATGGCTGCTGGTGCCTTTGCATGCTTTAACTTGATCCTCAGAGTGCCAGACATTCCGTTTTTTGTAGCTCTTGGACTTTCTGGCTTGGTTGCAGCTGCTTTTGGTATCTTATTTGGANTGCCGAGCCTGAGAGTTAGGGGCATATATTTAATGGTTGCTACTCTCGCATCGCAATTTTTTATTGTATGGATGATCGATAAATTTGGTTGGTTCAAAAACTACGATACCTCTGGAATTATTACTGCTCAGGACATTGTAATTCTGGGTAAACCGTTTACGTCGCCCTTGGAAATGTACTTTGTAATCCTTGTGGTTGTCACAGTTTTGACCGTTCTTGCTGTGAATATGGCCAGAGGGAGCACGGGTCGTAATTGGATGGCAGTTAGAGATATGGACATTGCTGCTGAGTCCATGGGGATATCCTTGCTGAAAACGAAATTACAAGCGTTTGCTATATCTGCTTTTTATTGCGGTGTCGCGGGTGCTTTATTTGCTTTTACCTATTTGAAATCACTGGAGCCGGTAGCTTTTGATATTAAATTATCATTCAAAATTTTATTTATGGTTATTCTCGGTGGGCTTGGTACGATAAGCGGTGCCTTTATTGGAGCAGCGTTCATTCTTCTCTTCCCGGTATTACTTAACAGCATTGGAAATAACGTTTTTCATGGTGCGATTGATGCAACTATAATCTCGTCGATCGAACAAGTCGTGTTTGGAGTTTTAATAATTGTGTTTATGATTTACGAACCATTGGGGATGGCTAAGCTTTGGGGAAATATAAAGCAAAGATTTTNCCGCAAGAGTTAAAGTTCATTAACCGTTCAATTCTATCTCATTAGAATAGAAGATCCACTATATAGTTTGTAGATTTAGGTCGGTGCGGTATCCTGCCGCATCGTAGTAACCTAGTGATCTGTAAGCGCGTACCGTGCGTACCATTAATAGCAAGTGTCATTTCTAAATATAGAGTAAATGATACCAGCTATTCCAAAGACTTATAAGTTAATTAGAAAGGTTGTTTAGCATGGATATGCTTTTAAAACGTNTTTCAATGAAAATACCAGAGTTTTGCATGAGTCACTGGTTGCTTAGAATTCCATTAGCAATAATTTTTATCCAGCAAGGCCTATCGAAGTTCCCGGTCACTGCGGAAGATGCGGAAGCGTTTGAGTTACCCTATCTTGTCTGGTGGTTTGTATCTTATGGTGAACTAGGAGCTGGCATAGGTTTATTGGTTGGTGGACTATTCGCAGCTAAATTAGCCTCAATACAAAAAATAGTCCCAGAACTCGGTGATATGGTAACCAGATTTTCTGGTATCACGATATGTTCCATAACAACAGGAGTAATTTGGATAAGTCAGCCAGAAAGTCTTATCGATGTAATTCTATACGATAATCTCCATGTATTTTTTGTGGGTTGGCGGTCTCTTTTTCGCACTCAGGGGAAATAGGACGTAAACATCATTTTACGTAAAGGAGCCTCGGATGAGAAAAAATGATCAAGCCAAAGTCGAAACAGCAGCGGANACATACTCAAAAATTAAGGCAAAAACTATGGTTGCAATCAATGCTTTATTTTTCAGTTCGATGATATTGGCTTTTGTGAGTATCTTTATAAAGGGTTAACAATTTTTTATGGAGTATATTTCACTTTTATTGGTAGCATTCCTCTTCGGAGGAATGCTTTTATTTTCAGTTAGATTTGGGATATAAGCTTTCAAGTTTTTAGAGGTCGCTACAGATTCGGGCGTTTATTGGTGTTGGTGCTCTCTTACTTGCNGTTGGGAGAAGATTATATCTNTTAGAGCGCAAAAGCCTTGAAAACAAATAAAAAACCCTGTGACTACTTTTCCGACAAAAATACTCAAGTAATTGATAATAAACAAAAACTTGACACATAGGTGCCAAGGAATATATGTTTTATGTCGATCCAAGCCAGCATAATGCAAGCCAGGGTCATCTTTTTTATAGGATGATGTTTATGCAAGCTTGTGAAAAGTGTAACTTTTACGAAAATCAAAACCAATCTAGTGGGTCTTGTAGGGTAAATCCTCCACTTGTTCTAAGTGGTGATAATAAAGCCGTTTGGCCTGTAGTAACAGTCGAAGACTGGTGTGGTCGNTTTGAAAATAAGGCAGCTTGAGCCATTGAGAAGTTTTATTCTGCATAGGATATGCTTATGCAGAATAAAAACTCCTTTAAACGAACTATAAAGACTTAATTTTAGAAACTAAGTTTTTTGAAACTCTCAGATTGATAAAAATAGTCAATATCGCCTTCATAAAAAAACTCATCTTTAAGTGATGCACCGAAAACATCGTCATGAAATTTTTGGCGAGCCTCTTTATTACTATCTGCCATTTTTTGATTAGGATATACTGCAATATCTACAAAAGAGGACGGCCCAGTGTTTACGCACATACTTAGCTCAAGATGTGGGAAAATTTTTTCTCTTTCTTCCATGTATCGTTGAAGTGCGTTCCGCATGCTTTCCGGTGTAGTGAAGTCAAAAGAAGATACTCTGGCGATTGCCATCATTAATCCTTTCTCTAAAAAAACAAACATTAATTTATTTATTATTACCTATTTTTTTCTCAATTTAAAATTGTTGAAATCCAAAACTTTAGACTTGATTGTACCATTAAAATCAACAATAACGACCGAGTATCTGGATGCCCACGTGGTGGAATGGTAGACACAAGAGACTTAAAATCTCTGGGCTTAATAGGCCGTGCCAGTTCGAGTCTGGCCGTGGGTACCAGATAATTTTACAATTTCCCTTTATAAATATGGCTATAATCGCGTATTTCTTCAAAAAAGGAACTCAAAATACGTCAAAAAGGAACTCTTTTGTGTCAAACTGCTTGGGCGAGATCAAAAAGCTTCTTTTTGCGTCTTTGGACCGCTTTTGGGACCGCTTGGTCAGTTTTTGTGGGAAAGCGTCAGGAGTAAACTGTCCAGTGGCTAGAAATTTTGTTGTTGAGGCAAAGTTCTTAGATTTTGCACTGTTTAAAGGAAACGGGTTGCTCCTAAGTTAGGCAGGTTTTTTCCACTAACAATTTTTATTCTCCACCGAATGATTAGTGGGGTGATTACTATTGTTGGAAGTATCCAAAATATGTAGGCCGGTTCAACATCTACATTTGTCACTAACACAGCCGTAATTACTGCTATCGTACCTGCCAACATGTTAGTTAGGTGTCTCGCAATTCTTTGTTTGCCGATAGAAGATTTGTTTTTGTAACCTCGAAAGTCACCGTATCCTAGACTGATTGCAATAAATCCGAAGATAGTAAGTGTTATGTACTGAGAATTGTTATTCATAAAATGGAAGATTGCTAAAAACCACATGATCAGACCAGATGAAACGACCAAACCAATAGCAATCCAATCCAACAAGGATGCCCCACCTTGTCTGTTTCTAGCAAATCTCATTCCCGCATAAGCTAGGTAAAACGAAAATATGGCGACAAGAAATAAAAATACATTGCTGTTAATAATAGACATCGGGATAGCTGTTAAAAAAATTATAGCCATCCCCCAGAAGAATGTTCTGCCTGAAAGAACATGAAGCCGTTTACCTTTATCAGATAAGATTGCCAAAGCAGCACCAAGCACTGCAATTCCACCAGCTAGAATATGTGTTACTAATAGAAGCTGCATATTATTCGTCGCCAATTTAAAATGAAGGTTAATAAATACTCAAANNGCTCACNTGTTGNCANTNATGTTTAATAAGTGCAAGAGGCCANCNNAAATTTACTTGAGAANTCAGTTTANNAATTGCCAGAGTATNCCGGACAGGGTGGCCCCGACTATTCCATAGAANAGGTAAGCGATGAACACTTTTGGCTTCACTAGGGCCCAAACGGCAATTGCAGCAGGTATAGAGCTTACTCCACCAGCAATCATAAAGCTCATNGCTGCTCCCATAGACATACCTTGGGATAACAAAGCATCAACTAGTGGAACCGCAGCATATCCATTCAAATAGGCTGGCGCTCCCAGAATTGCCGCACTAAGAATTGTAAGAAATCCTTCTCCACCAACCAGTGTAACGATCAATTCAGCGGGAATATACTTGATCATCAATGCCTCAATCGAGTAAGCCAGAGCTAACCATTTTATCAGAAAAAAAGCATTGCTTGTTGTTGTGGATTTAAATGTTTCCAAGCGGTCATTGCTCTTCCAAAATTTCCATACAGGTGTTCCTACGAAAGGTTCTTTTACCCCGCAGCAGCCCCCGATTTGAGGTTTGTCTCGCAACGGATCTAAAAATACCGCACTCTTATGAAAAATCATCGTAATAAACCCGCCAAGAACNCCAANTCCAACAGAGAATATTGTTTTGCCCATTGCAAAATCCCAACCAAGCGTTCCACTTGTAATTAAAAACATTGCAGGGTCCATTAAAGGAGAAGAGAGCCAGAAGGCCATAACAGCACTTAGTGGAGCTCCTATGGCAAGAAGAGCTGCAATAAACGGAATGACTTCGCACGAGCANAAGGGAGANAAACCTCCTAAAAAGGCTGCAAGAAAAATCATTCTCAATTGAGGCCCTGAGAAAGCCTTTGATAATAAATTTTCGGCACTTGTGGCCTTTAAGTAAGCGACTGCCAAAACTGCAAAAATTATAAAAGGCGCAGTACCCAGCAAGGCGTTTATCATAAATAAAAACGTTGAAATGAAATCATTTAAATCCCAAATCAATAGAGCCAAAAATATCAGACACAAAGAGCCAAGCGCCTTATCAATCGATCTATAGGTTCTCTGAAAACTGGTTATGTCAGTCATCACAAGTTACTTTCGTATCCACGCAACAGTCTTAGAACGCGACCATCTAAAATTAAAAGTCCGAAAATAATAAGCAGTAAACCAACGAGTTCCAAGTAGGATATTAGTTCGCCTAAAACTATTGCATTCAAAATAATTGCAGAGGGAGGTATTATTATTGTGCAAAGTAAAAGATTTCCTGCACCCGTACCCTCAAGAATTTTAAAATAAAGAAAATAAGCGGCTACTGAGCAGAGTAATGCGAAAACAATAGAAATAATTAACATATTTAAGCTCAGGCTCATAATCTCATCCGCTTTGTATAAAACAGCATATGGGGTCATTATAACAGTGCTCATTATAAGCATGCCTGAAGCAGAAATGATTGGAGGAATGTGACTCAATTTGATTCTTCCCCAAATTCCAGCAAAGGCGTATGAAACTGTGGCGGCCAAAATTAAATACTTCCCTAAATTATCATCATAAAAATCAAATAAGCTTTCAAAACCGACTGCAATTATGACACCGCACAGTCCTATTACTACTCCGACCACACGATTTATAGACAACTTTTCTGAAGGGATTAAAGTTGATGCCAGTATTATAGTTATAAGCGAGGTGTTAGCATTTAAAATTGATGCCAGACTCCCAGTCGTTGATTTTTGACCAACTGCAATAAACAAAAATGGCAGAATATTATTTATGATCGCCATTATAATTAGGTTTAAGATTATCTCTTTTGTAATCTTAAACTGCGGTTTGATTAGCAATAAAAAAATAAGAAAGAATACGGCGGCAATTGATACTCTCAGATAGACTATTGCAAATGGCGTTAGAGAAACGAGTAAAAGTTCAACAAATAAAAAACTAGAACCCCATAAAGATCCTAAGAGCAAAACTAGGGTCCAACTTTTTAGCTCCAATTATAAGTCCTCGCAGTTTTTAGGTAGGATCAATGAAAATACTATTTATTTAATTTGTTTTTTAAAAGCTTGACTTGCTGACGTAAGATCGACGACAGCTTTTTACCTTTTGCTAATTCATCCACCAGTTTATCCAAATAACGGATCTCGCGCATTAAATCTTCTTCAATATTCTCAATACGCACTTCACAAATCACACCGGTGATTGAGTTTCGTTTTGAATTCAAAGTAGGGGCGCCATCAAAAAATTCCCTAAAGCTTATTTTCTTGCCAATAACTTCCTGCAGCAGGTCTTCTGTGTAACCTGTAAGCCACTCTAATACACAATATAACTCAGAGATAGTTCTGCCTTTCCTTTCAATTTTGGCAACGTAATGTGGAAATACATCCGCAAAAGGCATCTCATAAATTTTGTGATCAGACATTATAAAACCTTTAAAACAAAAGCTGAAAAAATGATGTGAAATAAACGAACTAGCTCAAATCAAAAATGAGTTTGCCCGAGTAGAAGATCAAGCCTCAAAACTTAGGCATTTCTTAGAATTGGCAACCTTGCTAGCCTTTCATGAAAGCTTCGCTAATACATTAACTTAGAAAAAGGAACTCAAAGATTACTAAAAGGGAACTCACGGATTAGTTTTTGACGTGAAAAAACCTCATAAAAACAATTCAGTAAGATTTACGTAAGTTCTGGCCGTGGGTACCAGATATTTTTGTAGTTTCCTTTAAAACATCACCAATTATTTAATTTCTCCTGGATTTACTGCGCTGCGAGGACCTGCTGGAGGACTAATCTTTTACAATCATCTATCAATATTTTTTACTTGGCGTTCACCAATTACGTTTGCCTCATTGAATGCACTTCTCATCCACTTTGAACCGTACCTTTCGAGATATTATAAATTCTTGCCTCAAAAGACACTTCGCCTACAATTTAGGTATTAACGGTTTATGGCTGGCTATGGATCGGCTGATTGCTTTTAACAGTTGCGAGGCGTCTAATGCTATGGAAGTATTTGATTATAGTGGGCATCGCCATATGTGGCACGGCTATGTACTCTTTTGCAAGTATTGAAAGTGATGCTGTGAAGGCACGTACTCAGGCGATGAGTCAAATTTCAGATAATATGCGCTTATTGGGTTCTATGTTAAAAGGTCAGATGGATTTTAATTTGGACATTGCAAAATTGGCAATTCAGAATATTGCAAATTTAGCTGCCAATGCACCAATACTTTTTGAGATAGAGGCTATCGATCCTCATGCAGAAGCGAAACCGGAAATTTGGAGTAATTATGAAGATTTTGTTGATAAAGCTTTGGCGCTTGAAACAGTTGCAATTGACGCCAGTGGTTCGTTAATTGACCAAGGCGGCCTGAAAGATGTGATTAATTCTTTGGGGAAAACATGCAAGTCCTGTCATAGCTTGTACCGTAATTAAGTAGAGGTGTTCCCCAAATCATTTTGAGTTTGTTACCGGATTAGCCAAACCAAATTCGTGTCAATGTAGAAAAATTAAATTTGTATATGTCAAAAATATTCATGTAGACGCCAAACGGCTACAGACATGCCGATATAGATGTATATTCTCAACATGAGAAAAGTGGTGAAGGAAGTAAGAGATGAAAGTAGTATATACGGATACTCATAGGAAGAGAAACTCCATGACTGAGCTCTATGGTGGTGAGTTGGTAAGGCCTTTCGAATGTCCAGAAAGGATGGATTACATTCTCAACCGTCTGAGGGAAACAGACTTCGGTGACGTGGTAGCTCCTCATGAAGTTCAATCCAGAGCGCTATCAAAGATCCATGATGAAAGCTATCTTTCATTTTTAAAATCTGCTTGGGACGACTGGAAAGCTGAAGGCTTTAAGGGTGAAGCAATCGCGACCGTTTGGCAGTCACGGTCCATGCCTTCGTCTCGTGTCCCAGATTTTATTGAGGGTAAAATGGGATATTACTGCTTGGCTGCTGAAACTTCCATTAGCAATGGGACAGCGGAAGCTGCTTGGGCGTCACTTGATGTTGCACTCAGTGGTACGGAGTATATTTTGGCTGGTGATCGTTCGGCCTTTTCTCTTTGCCGTCCTCCAGGCCATCATGCTTCACATGATCAATTTGGTGGTTATTGCTTTATAAATAATGCTGCTGTGGCAGCTCAGCACTTGCGGGACAGCGGCTTGGAAAAAGTTGCTGTGCTTGATGTAGATTTCCATCATGGCAATGGAACACAGGCAATTTTTTATGACAGGTCAGATGTTTTGTTTCTGTCTCTTCATGGAGATCCTATGCATGCATTTCCCCATTTTCTTGGGCACGCAGACGAAATCGGCAATGGTGAGGGCGAGGGTTTCAATTTTAATTATCCAATGCCGGCTGGAACCTCCTTTGCTGAATGGAATAATTCTCTGGGGTCTGCGCTGGATCAGATAGAAAAATTTGGTGCTGATGCAGTCATTATATCGCTCGGTGTAGATACATTTGAAAGGGATCCTATCAGTTTTTTCAAACTCACCAGTTCTGATTTCATTAAAATGGGTGCATCTATTGCTTCGTTGAACCTGCCAACATTATTTGTGATGGAAGGGGGATATGCCGTGGAGGAAATCGGAATTAATACCGTTAATGTTTTAATGGGGTTCAAAGAAAAAGAAACATAGGGTTATGATTAAATTGTTTTATTAAACTTTAAAACGCTTTTAATAAAAGTCCCAAAGCAGTGATAAATAAAACAACTAGTACCGCCAGCCTAAAATTATCTGGAGATAAGAATGGTCTTATTTTTGACCCTAACTTTAGACCAAAATATACCAGAACTAAGCCAGCTATAGAGATTTTTATTGCGTCCAATGTGAAGAGTTCTAGGCGAGTTAGACCAATAGCCATAATTAGGCTTGATAATGTAAATGATATATTGGTTGCTTGAATAAATANACTTCTATCAAGATTAAGCGCCATTAAATAAGGGACGCAAGGCACAACTTGTGATCCAGTCAAACCATTAATTATACCTGTTGCTAGGCCACTTATAATACCAGCGGGTCGTTCTTTTGGTGCAGGTAATTTAAATTTAGGTGTGATATAAGAGAAGATACACCAAAATATCAAAACCAAACCTAAAATTGCACCAGCGAACGTGCCGTCTACTTTCGAAAGTAGAGCCAAACCCAAAAAAACCCCTATTACGGTAGTAAGTAGCATAAGCCAAAATCTGTGGAAAGTGGTCCGAAAATGACCTGCCTGTCGCATAACGATCAAATTTGATACCAGTGATGGAATAATTAGTAGTGGGAGAGCCGCTTTGAGGCCAACGGTAAGCACCATAAACGGTAAACATACTGTAGAGAAACCGAGGCCAGTTACACCCTTAACTGAGGATGCAAAAAAATATGTCCCAAGGATTATTATCACTTGTAAAAGGCTATAGTCTTCAAGCAAATTTAGTCTCACTGGTTATTAAAAGTATTTTGAAATTTTGATCAAATATGGATCAATATTTTTAGGAAGTATACATTTTGATTTGATAGATGTTTTCTTCCAAAGAATGGGTTGGATAGGCAAACTTAAATGATCTAAGTATTTATTTTAATTTGACAACCATTCTGGCAACTCAGACTTTGCCCAACCACTTTGAGCTGCTATTGCGCAGTCCTTCAAACTTCCAAAGCGTGTTTTTCTCCCAGTTAAACCGTGCGCGTAGTGAGCATATTTACCAGAATTAGTCATGATCACTGATGCTTCAGGCGGAAAAATTGGTTCAGTAATTGAACACCAACAGATATCTGAAATTATTTGAACACCAGCACTAGTAATTTTTTCAACTAAACCCTCACTTTTTGCTTTGGATAGTATATCGCGTCCAATTGTAATTATCGTTTTAACGTTTGGATTACAGTTTTTCCCATCGAAAAACTTAACAAAACTTTGGCACTCTGTAAGAGACGCGTGAGGGCTACCTATCGCTACTAAATCAACCCTTAAATCAGCATAATTAAATTTGTTCCAAAGTTTTGCCAAATGTTGTTTGGTGATATTGAAATTTTTCAATTTTGAAGGAATAGAGTACACTTTTCCAGGTGTATGCCCATTTATATGAAGCATTGGAGCGGCAGATGTAGTACCAAACGCTGCGCAAAGGGCTTTTAAATTGTCATCTGATGGAGAAGTCATCTCAAGCCCAGTTACCAGTGGAATTTTGTTAGGAGATAAATCTCCAATCAACCACCCAAGCATCGGCCAAATTGAGTCGTCAAAATCGGTAGGTAGATGAATAGAAATTTCAATTTTGGGTATTCTATTTTCGGTAAGATATACTCCAGCTTTCGGTGCTCGGCCGGTCATTGCAATAAATAAATCAAGGTAATCAGGATGCTTTTGCGTTTTTGCACCTAAAATTGAATTTGCATATATTACGGCGTTTGACTCAGACCACCCAATTACTTCATCCCGTTGGGGCTTGTTTTCCAACAAATAAGGAGCACAGGTGTATGTAGGATGCGCGCCCATCTTTTCATAGGCGTTGGCAAGACGGCTAGCCTTATTTCCAAAATCTGGTTCTACTCCTTGGTTTTCCCAATTATTAAGATTGACTGAGATTGCGTTTATTGTTGTTGGAATACTTACGTTTGCTCCCAACTTATACATTTTTTCTGCAAAAATTAAATTTGCGTCGTGTGCAAGAATACATCCATCAATATGTCCCTTTGTAACATCGATAAGTTCATTAGCGCTTTGTACTACTGCCATTTTACATATTGCTTCCATTGCTATTTTGTTTGCAATACCCTGATCACCATTTAGCATACTCCGGTCAGTTGAGTTTAGATAAAGTGTCTCTGTGTCTAATCCCCATAGCTTTATGGTTTTTGATCCAAAAACGAGAGTATTTTCAAAAATCTCTGCTGTATCTGCCGTAGCTAGATCAGAATATATATCTTTAGATACCCGTAGGATTGCTACTTTTTTATTAAATAATTGATCAGAAACGATAGCACCCAAAGTCAAAATTTCCTCTTCTTCGTGAAAAATTAGGGCCCTAGGAGCAAGTCCATTCTGCATCAACTGCAAAAGGACACCGCTTCCGCTGCACGAGCCTCTTGAAGTTGGCATTAATACTAGTTTTCCAACCAGACTATTTCCGTGATTGATGTGGTGCACGTCGACAATACATCCAGTGCTAGGATCAACGCCACCCCAAAAGCTTAACCCTTCTTTGCATTCAAATATTTCACCGGTTACGTTGGCCTTTACAATTATCTCAGCGTTACTACGAAAATTATTTGACATGACATGCAATTCTAAAATCTTCTGGTTATCACGATAACAAATATATTAAGCTATATCTTTTGACCAATAGATATGAATGATCTTTTCTTATATTGCCAGGAAAATGAAAAGTAGATCCCATAAGTAATAACGCCCTTTAAGATCCCCAAAGTGCTCTATGAAAGATCAGATTAGTTAGATATGATCAAAAGAAATCATGAAACTTTCTAATTCATGAGGGGTCATTTAATGAGTGATTTACTGGCACTAAAGAAAGATATAATAAATCAATTTGGTACACCTTGTGCGGTTGTGGATCTAAATATTCTTGAAAAGAATATCACTCGCGTTCAGAAAATTTGTGATAGAGCAGGGGTTTCAAATAGACCACATATCAAAACGCATAAGTCTTGTGAGATCGCGCGAATGCAAGTTGATGCAGGTGCATCTGGCGTGACCTGCCAGAAAGTAGGTGAAGCAGAAGTTATGGCAGCCGCGGGTATCAAGGACATTTTGATAGCAACTAACGTATTGGGTGCAGCGGCTTCAGGTTCATTAGCAGCTTTGCAGAGGCATATTTCGCTTAAAGTATGCGCGGATAGCGCATATTCAATTAATGCGTATTCGACTGCTGCTAAGGATGCGGGACGCGTTTTGGATGTTTTAGTTGAATGTGACACAGGTCAAAAACGAGCTGGAGTTGAAACTCCGGAAGAAGCGTGTCGTCTTGCCAAGTTAATTGATGATGACAGCTATCTTAACTTTAAAGGACTCCTTTATTATCCAACAAAGGATAAATGGAGTGAAGCGGAGGTTTTCAATTCGAAACTGGTAAAGTTATTAAGTGAAGTAAATTTGGTCCCCGAAATAATATCCACTGGAGGCACTCCAAATCTTCAAAATGTAGGAAAGCTCAGTGGGTCTACAGAGCATAGGGCCGGAACATGTATTTTTAATGATTTGATGATGATTAAAGATGGGTTTTCTAGTATCCATGACTGTGCCCTTCGCATTTATACCAGTGTGGTTAGTCGTGCCGGTAAAGACCGAGGTATCTTGGACGCTGGTTCAAAAACATTAACATCAGATTTGGGTGGGTTAAATGGTTTTGGTTCAATTCTAGAATATCCTGATGCAATAATTGGCAAATTAGCTGAAGAGCATGGTTTTCTAAATCTTGAAGATTGTGCTGTTCAACCTGAAGTAGGAGAAATTTTACGAGTAATACCCAATCATGTATGCGTTGTTGTAAATATGTTCAATGAATTGGTTTTGGTTCGTGATACAGAAATTATAGATGTGATAAAGGTTGAAGCTCGCGGGTTGCTCGTGTAGCGGCTGTCGGAGCGTTCTTGTTGATAAATTGTATTTCTTTATGACAAATTTGGTTGGGCTTTGTGGATCTTTAGGCCATGCATCACTGAATAGAAAATTGTTAAACTGACAGCCACCTTCTAGTGGTTGATGATTTTTGTATTTTCTCAATAAGGTGCTGGATGCGCATTCCTTGCCTGAAAGAAAATGGCTCAGGACCATCATTCATGATTGCATTTAAGTATCCAGCAATTTCTATTGCTTTAAGATCATTAAAGCCAATTTGGTGTCCTGGTGCTACACAAAAATTACCGTATGGATAATGATCAGGAGCAGCCTCTATCTTTCTAAACCCGCGCCGCCCCCCAGCATCTTTTGTAGAATAAAAGTGTAATTCATTTAATCGTTCTTGAGTAAAAAAAAGAGCGCCTTTTGATCCATGAACTTCGAAATCATGTTGCATTTTGCGGCCAGTTGCCACCCAATTTCCTTCCACATAACCCGAGGCTCCATTAGAAAAGCGTATAAAAGCCCTCCCTATATCGTCTACTTGAACTGCTTTATTTCCACCACCAATTTCTGGACGTTCAGAAATTAGATTAATGCAATCNCCCATTACTTCTTTAATCTCTCCTAAAAGAAATTCTGCTGTAGCTAATGCGTGACTGCCTAAATCAGCGAGTGCTCCTCCGCCCGCTGGATCGTGGCGAAATGTAAACGGGTCATTAGCATTCGACATATAATCTTCAGCATGAATCCCACGATATGATCGAATTTCACCTAGTTCTCCGCTGGCAATCATTTCCTTCGCCAGATTTATCATTGGGTTACATAAGTAGTTAAAACCAACTTGTGTTTTTACTCCCATTTTTTCAGCGGCATTTGTCATTTCTAATGCGTCCGAAAACAGAGGCGCTAATGGTTTCTCACAATAGACATGCTTGCTGGCGGAGATCGCCTCAAGAGCCATCTCTTTGTGAAGTGAGTTAGGCGCAGTGATATCGACTATATCAATTTCTGGGTTGTTCACTAAATCACGCCAGTTATCTGTTGAATTTTTAAAGCCAAACTCATCTGCTGCGGATTGTGCTGTCTGTTGATCGATGTCTGCTAAAGTGTGAAGATTTACTTTTGCTGGGATATCAAAAACTTTTTGCGCCGTAGCGAAGCCGAAAACATGTGCTTTTCCCATAAAGCCTGAGCCTATAAGGCCGATAGAAAGGGTGGGTTTANNTATCATAGCAAAGCTTCTTTATTAACAATTAAATTTGGGTTTATTGTCCCATTGAGATAATTAATTGCATTTTCAATGCATGCTAAAGCCATGCGTTCACTAGCCTTATCTGTAAGTCCAGCAATATGCGGGGACAAAAGAGTGTCATCTCGATTATAAAGCGCTTCTTCAGAGGAGGGTGGTTCCTGCTCAAAAACATCAAGACCTACAGCGTGAACCTTTCCTGAATTAAGCGCGTTTAAGAGGGCTTTTTCGCAAATAACACCTCCTCTTGATGTATTTGCGATTATCATTCCAGGTTTCATTTGAGCAAATTCAGCAGTGTTTATAAGTGGTTTTTCACCTTTGGGTACATGGAACGATAAGCAATCTGCCCAGGCTAATCCTTGCTTTAAATCCATGACTTTGAGCACATCGTTATCTGGCCATAGCTCTGGAGATATGTAAGGATCAAAGGCTCTAACATTCATATTAAAAGCCTTAGCCATTTGTGCTAACTTCTGGCCAGCNCGACCAAATCCAATTATCAAAAGGTTACTTCCTGAAATTTCNCGNTGTTCAAGTTGATTTCGCCAGTTCCATTTAGATGGATCACGAACTGAGCGATCCCCTCGGATGACATGTTTTGCNCAAGCAAGGAGCTGCATCATCGCATGCTCTGCGACAGAAACGGAATTTACGTCACCAACAATTGTTAGGGCAATCTTACGAGAATTTAGGGCGTCTAAATCAATGGCGTCATATCCAACCCCATGACGTGATACGACTTTTAGCCTAGATGCATTATCTAAAGTTTCTGATGAAAGTGGTTGGGTTCGTATTATAAGTGCATCAATGTCTGAAATTAAACCAGCATAAGATTCTTCTGTAATATCCTCTATGTAGGTAATTGAATATCCCTCTTGTTCTAACTCAAAAATTCGGCTCACCCCTGCTGGATGCAACTTACCAGCAACAAGCAATTTGGACATCAGTAAACTCCACCGNTAACTTGATCTTTTTCTTTACGCCCAGTTAGTTTCCGCCAAGAAGAAACTGACGCAGCGGCTGCACTTGCGAGCAGCCTGGTATCTCCACCAATAGTAGTTAAGTTATAGCCCCATCCAATAGCTTTTGATGCATATTCAGCAGTTCCGCAATGAATGCCGGCAATTAGACCGTATTCTTTACAAACACTGGCTACCTTTTGAATTAGAGTAACCATTTCGTCTTCAGTTCGATCAAGCCCCGGAGCCAAACGGCCTAACTGTGTTCCGAGAGTAAGATCAGCCGGTCCAACATATATGCCGTCTAAACCGGCTGTGGCCGCGATGGCTTCCAAATTCTGCACACCATCAGCTGTTTCAATCATTGCAAAGGCCAAAACTTCATCATTAGCCTCAACCCCGTAGTCAGGAACTGAAACAGCAACCCTAGTTGGTCCAAAACTGCGCTGACCTAGCGGTGGATACCGCATGTATGATATGAATTCTGCTGCCTCTTCAGAATTATTTATCATTGGGCAGATAATACCCATCGCACCAACATCTAACGCTTTCATTATATAACCTGGATCGCGCCAAGGCACACGTGCCATAAGTGTTGCACCTGAAGATTGCATCGCCTGGAACATCGGTAAAACATCGGAATAATCTAATGCACCATGTTGTATATCTACTGTTACACTATCATACCCCTGCGCGGCCATTATCTCGGCAGTGAAGGAATTTCCAATCGAACACCATCCGTTGAGAATTGGTTGGCCGCTCGACCATAAAGCTTTTAATTTATTTTTTTGCATCTATGACCCCTCGAGATTTCTGCCAAAATTGCCGCCTAATGTTTCAATTGCAATAGTAATAATTTGTCAATATGCATAGCTTGGCACGCTAATTAATTAAATTCTAGAGGGTGAGATGACTGGGAAAACAGTAAAGCTGACAGTTGGTCAGGCAATTGTAAGATATTTAATAAATCAATACACAATAATAGACGGGGAACGTCATCAATTATTTGCTGGAGTATTCGGTATTTTTGGTCATGGTAATGTTACTTGCCTATCGGAAGCCCTCGAACAAGTTCAAGACCGGTTGCCTACATGGCGTGGCCAGAACGAGCAATCCATGGCCTTAGCGGCAATTGGATATGCCAAGGCCAAACTGCGCCGTCAAATTATGATTGCGACTACTTCGGTTGGGCCAGGTGCAACCAACATGGTGACTGCGGCAGGAGTGGCACACTCGAATAGATTGCCTGTTTTGCTTTTATCTGGGGATACTTATAATAACCGTTTACCAGATCCCGTTTTACAACAAGTAGAGCATTTTGGTGAACCTTCGACGACGGTGAATGATAGCTTTCGAGCAGTTTCGCGTTATTGGGATCGGATTACTCATCCCGCTCAAATACTTTCTTCACTGCCACAGGCAGTGGCGACGATGATGGATCCAGCAGATTGTGGACCTGCTTTTATTGGATTACCACAGGACGTACAGGAAATAGCTTATGATTATCCAGTCGAATTTTTCACTGAAACAACTTGGAGAATACCACGAAGCAGACCTGATATTCAGCAAGTTGATGAAGCTGTGAAGATTTTAAAAACGGCAAAGAAACCACTTATTATTTCCGGTGGTGGTGTACGGTATTCAGGTGCTGTAGAGGCGCTTGTGAAATTTGCTGAAGAAAGGATGATACCAGTTGCGGAAACGATCGCTGGTAAAGGGGCATTCGTTCATGATCATCCATTTTACGTTGGAGCCATAGGTATCGAAGGAACTGACGCCGCTAAAGAATTAGCAGAAAGTGCAGATGTAGTAATTGCAGTAGGAACTCGACTTCAGGACTTTACTACAGGGTCTTGGACGACTTTTCGGTATGATGCTAAATTTATAAATATCAATACTGCTCGCTTCGATGCAAGAAAGCATTTTTCAAATCCGATTGTTGGTGATGCTTTAGAATGTTTAGAGGAACTTAATTCAAGACTTGAAGGATGGGTTTGTGATGCCAGTCGTATAGATGAAGCACGCAAACTTTATTCCGATTGGAATGAAGCAATCGATAAAGGGCAGGCGCCCACAAATGCCTCGTTCCCAAGTTATGCTCAAGTTATCGCAGTNGTAAATAAGCANGCCAAACCAACGGATACTATGGTNACAGCAGCTGGNGGATTGCCGGGAGAAACAATNAAAAATTGGCGTGTNAAGGCATCTAATACATTTGANTGTGAGTTTGGNTTTTCATGCATGGGATATGAAATAGCNGGAGCNTGGGGGCACGCTATGGCCATGAATGGAGATGGNGTTCCAATCGTCTTGGTGGGTGACGGATCATACATGATGATGAATTCTGATATTTATTCATCAGTTCTGTCGGGTCATAAGATGATTGTTGTTGTGTGTGATAATGGTGGATTTGCGGTAATAAACAGGCTGCAAACCGGNATGGGTGTNCCTGGTTTTAACAATTTACTAAAAGATGCGAGGATAAAAAATAAAGATAACCCNCCACATGTTGATTTTGCCAAGCATGCNGAGGCAATGGGNGCTTTGGCNAAACATTGNGAGAGCCTCTCTGANCTGGAAAATGCCATGGAATGGGCTCAAACGACAGANAGAACAACTGTAATTTCNATTAATTCGGATGCNTATTCATGGACCCCTGGTGGNGCTGANTGGTANGTAGGNGTNCCAGAAATAAATGATCGNCAAAGTATAAGAGAGGCTNGAGAGGNACAAGNNGCGTTNCGCAAGAAACAAAGACAGGGNATTTAACTNAAGGATNNTACTTAAATTTCTATGGATATAAAAATTTATGATAGAAAAATTTGATAAATCTACAGCTCTCTTGTTAGTCGATGTTCAGGAAGGTGTTAACGATGTAAAATATTACGGTGGGCCGTCTGGAAAAAGAAATAATGATANTGCAGAAGAAAATATGCGGTGTCTCTTGACNGAATGGCGGCGACTTGGAAAGCAAGTAGCCTTTACACGGCATAATTCCNGAGAGCTGAACTCACCTTTAAAACTAAGCCTAGAGACAGGAAAGCAGATTGAAGGTCTTGATATCCATGAATCTGATATAGTTGTCGACAAGGACGTAAATAGTGGGTTTATAGGGACTTCACTAGAAGTCGAACTTAGACGAAGTGGAATAGATCGACTTGTAGTTATGGGTTTTTATACGAATTATTGTATTGAAACGACTGTTAGAATGGCTGGTAATTTAGGGTTTGACACGTATCTAGTTCATGATGCCTGTGCTGCTATTAACACATTGGGCCATGATGGCACATATTATGACGCTGATCTGGTTCATAATATGTCCATTGCAAGTTTGCATGGAGAATTTTGTACTGCCATATCAAAAGAAGTAGCTATGAANCTTTGTGTGNAGGATTGCCTCGAACTTGAGCGCGTTCAAGGAAACGAATGACCTATGGTGTAGCTTCAATGACTGCGCCCCTTAGAGAGGTTGCACTCAGACGTCCAGGAAAGTCCATAATAACAGCAGAAGCAAGCGCTTGGAACTATGGCAAGCATTTTGATCCGAGTAAAATTGAGAGTGAATATGACAGATTTGTTTCGGCTCTCGAAAATTTTGGTGTAAAGATCCATTGGATCAAGGG
>FUFK010044831.1_pt1 | contig 24959 bp, 29 predicted proteins | sample 1021851 | NCBI WGS metagenome assembly FUFK01 (sample SAMEA51879418, study PRJEB19060) | metagenome | reverse complement strand
TATTTTAAAAAACTTGTGTTTGGTATATGAGGTCCCATACATAAATCAACAAATTGTTCATTTCGATATGTTGAAACATAATCATTTGAAACCCCTTCCGATGATTCTGCAGATTCTATTAATTCAACTTTAAAAGATTGCTTCTTAAATAGTTTTAGCGCATCCTTCTTGGATAATTCATCTCTAATAAATTGTTGTTTTGACTTTACGATCTTTTTCATTTCGGTTTCAATTTGCTCTAAATCTGATTCACTTATTGGTTTTGTGAATTTGAAATCATAGTAAAAACCATTTTCAATGCTAGGTCCAACTCCATACTCAGTGTTAGGAAATATATTTAATACAGCTTGAGCAAGTATATGAGCAGATGAATGTCTCAGTATATGTAAAGCATCTAAATCATTAATAGTTACAATTCTTACGTTACAATTTTCAGTTATAGAATATGAGAGATCATAAAATTTATTATCTATTTCTATGCAAACAGCGTCCTTATGTAATCTCGACCCTATATTTTTAGCTAGTTCATCACCAGTTATAGAATTTTCAAAAGATTTAACTGAGCCATCAGGTAATGTAATATCTAATTTCATAATTTCATAATAATAACTAAATTGAGGTAAATTTCATAACGTTAAATAAACGGATTAATAAATTAAATCGTAAAAATATAAAAAATTGATTTTAAAATATATTTATGAACAAAAACCTTATTACATTTGAAAATAAAATAATTAAGGTTTTACTCAAAAACGTATATAAAAAAATAGATGTAGAAATTACATATCAATTTGCAAATCCTTATCAATTGATAACAAAAGAACTTAAAATTCTTAAAAATTCTAAACATGAAATTAGTTCAAGTGATTTAAGAAATCTAAATTACTACTCCTTAAGAAAAAAAGGAATACTTCTTATTAACAATCTTGTGAATATTGACAGGAAATACTTCAATAAGAAAACAAATAATATGTCATATTTATCCATCCCGGAAAAAAAATTAGAAAATAAAATAAAGAAAAGACAAATTAAAACTAGATCAATATTGTTAGCTGCATATGCATACTTGTATATAAATTATCAATTAAAATCAGGAAATAATTACTCACTCTATTTATCTAAAAGACTTAACTACAGCGAAAATTACATAAAATCATTAACAAAAGAATTGTTTAAAGAGTCTTATCTAATCAAAAATGTAGACGGTGTTCCCGGAGGGGTAATTTCTACTAAAACAATTAAAATTATTAACTCTCAGAAATTTCAACAGATTCTATAACCACATCTTCTATTGGCTTATCAGCTGCATCGGTCTGAACGGCTGCAATACTGTCAATTACATCAAGCCCTTCAGTAACTTGNCCAAAAATTGTATAACTATAAGGTAGTGGATAATCAACATGCATTATAAANAATTGACTACCGTTTGTATTNGGACCTCTATTNGCCATTGCCATAATTCCTTTTTCGTATGGCTTTTGATTATTTAATTCATCTTCNAATTCATAGCCAGGATATTTTCCATAGTCACCATGGCCNGTACCAGATGGGTCACCACCTTGAATCATAAAACCNGAAATNACTCTGTGAAAAATTACATNGTCNTANTAACCATCTCTAGCTAANGTAACAAAATTNTTNACAGTTACAGGTGCATCTTCAGTGAAAAATTNTATTTTCATTTCACCNAAATTNGTTTTTATTGTTGCTGAATATGACTTACTAGTATCAATATTCATTTCATGAGGTTGATTGTATGTCTTTTCACTCACAGTTTCTCCTTTNGTTGTNGTTGTNTCTTCTGTAATTACTTCATTNGAATNNGCTTCAGTNTTTTCACCAGAAGTACATGAAATCAATAATAGTAAAATAACAATATATTTGTTCATTTAATTTCCTGCNCCTCCAGAAGGATTNTTACCAAGATTTCCGGANTTAATTCTTTTTTGTTCATTACAAGTTTCACGATCAGTTTTCCAACAATCAGGATTGTACTCGTAACTGGTAGCTGAGCAAAAACTAAAAAGNAAAAAAATAACTACAGANTATTTCATTTAATACGACTTAATCTAACTTTAGATACTGCACATAGCTTATTTTCATGANNAATTTCTGCTTCCCAAAGCTGATAGGATCTTCCTTTCTTTATCAACTTAGCTGAACATATCAATTCTCCTTCTGAAACGCTTGATAAGAAATCAGTATTATTNTTTACTCCTACAAACATTCCATCTGAATTAAAGTTAGCACCGTAAGAACACAAGGTTTCAGCCAAGGTGGAATAAATNCCACCATGAACCAANCCCATTGGTTGGTGATGGTTTTTATTTANTACNAATCTAGATTTNGCTGATTCTTCATTAATTTCAATCATTTCATGACCAAGATAATTATCTAAAGAATCACCATTAAAATTCATAAAGTCAGTTGTCATATGCTTCTCTCAATCTTTTCTCACCTGTATTATTAACAAACCACCAATATCCTATTGCAAATGTTACAACAGTTAATATTAAAATGACGAAAAAAGTAATAGTGTCATTAAATACGTTATATATATTTATCATCCCAAAAATATATAAAATCAATCCGTACAATGTAATAAATAGAGTTACAAAACTAAACCAACTGAAGTCTTTTCCAATCTTTGCAACAACAATTTTTTTGTCATTTATTGGAAAAAAGTATCTATTTTCAAGCTCATGGGTTATAAATACTTGACTCTTAGTAATTTTATTTATATTTTTTTCTAAATATTCTGAATAATGCCTCGAAAAAATTAAATAATAAGCATGAAAAGCAAGTATAACACTGCCAAAAAGGGATAAAAAAGGCAAAACATACGCTATTTTTGNATTAAATAAAGCAAAAATAAGTGCTATNAAACCAAGTATAAAAAAGATTCTTACATCTATTAAAAATTGATGATGATAAAACTTATTCATCGAACGCATCCGTTTTAATTGATCGTGGNTAAAATTTAATTCATCCATTAAGTAAAGTGTATTATGGTTATGTTTAATAAAAAATATTTTGTTACTTTTTTAATTCTTCTCACTTTTTATACATTTTTTAATCTTTTTTCAGACGTAAAAGTAGAATTTTTATCATTATCTTTAGTTGAATATAAAGAATTTAGTTTAAATTGTGGGAGTGTTTATCAAATATTATTTGAAGGTGTTGAGTACACTGATAAAAACTTAAGAATGAATGAAGTTGTATGTTACAACAATGCTGTTTTAAAAATATTAAATGCATTTGTTAGTATTATTTTTATTCTAGTTTTATTTAGATTTGGAATTAAGTACATCAATAAAAAATCAAACACAGAGGATTTATCTGATCTTTTACTTATTTTAAGACGTCGTAACAAACGAGATATATAATATCAATATGAAAATTGGAGCATTTGTACCACAAGGATGGAGAATGGATCTCAATGGTGTCGCTCAAGACAAACAATGGCAAACTATTCTCGACGCCGCAAGTAAAATAGAGGAATTAAATTATGAATCATTATGGGTATATGATCACTTTCACACAGTTCCTAAACCTACACAAGATCCTACTTATGAATGTTGGACATTAATGTCAGCCCTTTCTCAAACAACTAATAAATTAAGACTTGGACAAATGTGTACTTGTAACTCATATAGAAATCCAGCATATTTAACTAAAGTAGCATCAAACATAGATGTTATGTCTGGTGGAAGGTTGGAATATGCAATAGGTGCTGGATGGTATGATCACGAATATAAAGCATATGGATATGACTATCCAACAGCTGGTATACGATTAAAAATGTTAGAAGAGTCACTTATCATTTATAAATTGATGACAACTGAAGAGAATCCTGTCTTCGAAGGAGAGTTTTATAAAATTGATGGAGCTATTAATCAACCTAAGCCATTACAAAAACCATACCCTCCTCTTTGGGTTTGTGGAGGTGGTGAAAAAGTAACACTAAAACTTTTAGCAAAATATGGTGATTACGGAAACTGGGATGTAGATGTAGATGGNTTTATAAATAAATCAAACATCCTTCAAGATCATTGCGATAAAGAAAATAGAGAATATTCAGAAATAGGTCGTACATTACATACGAATGTTCTAATAGCTGAAGACAAAAATAAACTTGATGCAAAAATTGAAAAATTATCATCTTATACAAACATTCCAAAAGAATATTATTATGAACGACCATTGATTGGATTAGAAGATGAAGTTTTTGATACCCTTAATAAGTACAAAGAAGCTGGATGTACTTATTTAATTGCTTACATTCCAGATATTGTTTGGGGAGATACCTTAGATATATTATCTAAATTAAATTAGCCCTAAAAAAATGGAAGCCCCCAAAAAGAGGGCTTCCCAACAGGGCTGCGTATCACACTTAATTGAAACGCACTCTTAATATACCATTTAATAACGACAAAAGTAAAGTTAATTGTCAAAAGTAGGTGTATAAGTACTAGGAACTAAGGAAATCCAAGGTTTTCCGGGTGGTATATATAATGTATTTCCATTCGAATCAACGATATGGAAAGGATCTAAATTAGAACCACGTTTCCAAAATCCATCAAGTAATTTTCCATTATGCAAAATTATTGCACGACCTTGACCAACTGTTTTGACAGATGGTAGTTGAAGAGGATGCATGTAAGGTTCACAAAATAATGCAATAACTGTTTTTGTATTTATTTGTCCAACTGAACCATTGATGTTAATCCAATTGTGAACATTATTACTAGATGAACCCTTATAAGCGTCGTAGTAAGTTCTTAAATATTCACTCCCATTCCAAGTCCATTTGGTAGAAGTTTGAGAAGAAAATTTTAAAGTGACTGAATTTACATTAGACCATTTATTGTAATTTGGTGATCCCCAAGGAAAAAGTGGTTGAGGATTATTTGATTTCTTGTAACCTTTAGCAATTGCTAAATTTTTTAATTTAACAGTATCTGCATAAAGATTGTGCGGTGCTCTACGTGAGTTAATTCTAAAAAACTCAGGTCTTTTATCAGTTATAACTGGAACACCTATATCTATAATTTCTGGTATCAATCCCCCTGTAGCTCCACTAGCTACAAGAACACCATCTAATGGTCTTAGTACAGTTGGGTCAGTTGGTCTCGCTGATCTAATAGGTCCATGATAAGTTGTATCAGATTCATAAAAAATATTAATAAATCTTGTCATACCACCTTCTACAAGAACCTCAAATACAGCATCAGCTTGCTGTGGTCCAGATTGTGGTCTAGCTCTAACGTTATTATCGTTTTTGATACCTATAACTATTTTGTTATTTGCATCTGAAGGCATAACTAATCCATTAACTGGTGAATTNATTCCATCTATGTAATTTTGAGTATCGACNCTGCCAATAGTTACGTAAGTTTTTTCTTTTTCTAAACTCCATCTATCGCCTAAATATGCATCAAGTTCATTTTGAGAATTTACTTGAGCAGTGTTACCAAAGCGATAAACAAATACAGGATAGAAACATGGATCAGCAACCCATACATTGTTTGAATCTACATATCCATTTATACATTGCTTTGAAGGATCATAATTTCTTAAATCTAGAGCAGATGAAGTATCTATAGTTGTTGAATTATTTGTATTGTTGTTTGAATTATCTATTGTCACATAGGATTCTTCACCTTTTTCAAGTGCACTTAATGTTTTAGGTCCTATGATCCCATCTGGTGTTAGTCCGGCTCTACTTTGAAAATTTTTAATCGCACTTTTTGTTCGTGATCCATTTATTCCATCAACTTCGCCTGAATAAAATCCTAGTTCTGCCAGTCTTTTTTGAACATTTAGTATTTCAGTTGATTTTGCTTTCTGAGAATTCGTATTAATAATGTTTGTAGATTTTATTGTTTTTTTAACTACATTTTCTTTACTATTGAGTGTTTTACATGTATTTTTACCTAATATTCCATCTGAAATTAGATTATTTGATGATTGAAACTCTTTTAAGGCTTTTTTACTAGCTGGACCAAAATCGCCATCAATTTTTGATGTATAGTACCCATAGTTTTTCAAAACTACTTGAAGCATGATTTCACTTCGTATCAAGNTACTTTTGTCATATTCTGAACAGTTATAGTTATGTGAAACAGGACTAGATATTATAAGTAAAGAAGCTAAAAGAGATATTAGCACTAGCTATTTGACCAGACTATTTGTCCTTCATTTGGAACTACGTGAATCCATTGGGAACTAGGTGGAACTTCTATTGGATTCTGATTAATATCAAAAAATTCAAAACTTTCTGATATATCAGTTCTTCTCCATGTTCCTTGTACATACTTACCATCATTAAAGATATACAGGTCTCCTATGCCCACAGTTAATATACTTGGTAAAGTAGTAGCTTTATCTTTATAAAGTGCACCCTGAATAACAACAATAGTTTCTGTTGAAAGTATGTCAGTATAATTACCGTCTTGTGAAATAAAATTATGAGCAACAGCGTCTTTTTCGCTTGAGTATGCATCTATTATGAATCTTGAATATCTATCTCCATCCATTTTCCATATCACTGTCGTAAAATCAGAATATTGAATCGTGATTTTGTTAGCACCAGCACTCCAATTTGTTTGATCAAATCCAAATGGATATAAAGGTTGAGGACCAGGTTGTAAAAATTTGTATCCTTTACTATCAATTACATCTCTTACTAATTCTGTATCAGCGTAAAGATTATGTGGTGCCTTTCTTGAACCTATTCTGAACATTGCCGGTGCGTTCACTTCTTCTAAAACTGGAACACCTAATTCTCTTATTGCAGGAATCAAACCGTCTGTGGCACCAGATACAACTAGAGTTCCATCATAGGGTCGTATTACAGTTGGATCAGTTGGTCTGGCAGATCGTATTGGTCCTAAATATTTGGAAGTATTATCTAGAAAAAATGCTAAAAATCTAGTCATTCCACCTTCAACTAAAATTTCGAATACAGAGTCAGCTTCTTGCAAACCAGATTGAGGTCGTGCATTTATATTGTTATCTATCTTAAAGGCTACAACTCTCTTTGGTCTGTTAAGCCAAAGCTCAGGTGGAATTTCTTTTCCAGTTAAAGGTGACATTCTTTCTATATCGAACTCATATGAAATTACAGCTTCGGTTGTAGTTGTTGCATCGGAATCAGCAATAGTAGTAGTCGTAGACTGTTGTGTTGTCTCAACAACTACTTCTTCATTAGTATCTGCTGCTGAGCAAGACACTATAAGGATAAATACAATTAGTAATCTTAATTTCACACTTTTATATTAGTGTCGAAAATAATAATTTAATAAAGTTTATCTTTGAATTATTTGCTTGATAATAAGTAAGATTTTTAAATAGTCTGTGAGCCTTTTTATTATTCACAAACCATGGAGGATCAATAAACCTTGAAAATCTGAAGTTAGTTTCTACTATGCCTTTTAGTGGAGATTCAAAAAAGAATGAATTATGGACAAAACCTTGACCACTTTGTATGTCGTTATCTTTATTTCCTGGATATCCGCCCCAAGGCATTGTAGGAATTATAAATGCTATTGCAGCCCATTCATTAATAGCAATAGTTCCATAATTTAAATTGTGTTTATAATTTTCAACTACCTCAGAATTTCTTTTTTTCTTTGAATCCTTTATTAAAACTGTTGCACCTAAATTTCCCCAAAGTTCATTATTCACATAATCAATACTATTATTTGCGAATGATTCATAATCCGTGTATTCAATTTCTTTAAAGTACAATGTGCTATTCCATACTTCTTCAATACTGAATTGTTCATCTGAATCTAAGTCTGAAACCATAAACGGTGTAGAACATACTTGATCATTAATTTGTTCATAATTTTTATTATTTTGAAGTTCTTTTAATGATTCAACAGCACCAGGGTAATAAGATGTTGTATCTCCTATCTTTTTTAAATAGTGTTTTATATACTTTTTTAACTTATCATTTGAACGCCATCCCTTGGGAAGGACGATTACTTGAGCTGCTATACAATTAAATCCAGAATTATTTAATTTAGCAGTTACTATTTTTCTAGCTTGAAATTTTATTTCAGAATTAGACCATTTTCCGGGATGAACAATAATTGGTGTTACATTACCTAATTCAGTAAAAATAGGTTTTTTATTTGATTTGCTCAGTTGAGATAGTTTTCTCTCTTTATCGTTCAAAACTCTTCCATAGACTATGTTTTCATATGTATAGTTAGAGCCGGTTAAGTGTATAGCATCAATAGACCTATGTTCGGTGAGATATTTTGAAGTTGGAATGTCACCATTGACTACAGAAATGAAACCTCGTTCAATAAATTCATGGAAAACTTTTTGAAATACTGGATTAAGATAATCATTTACAGGATTCAGTTTAAGAATTATTGATGAGCGATTTGCTACCAAGTGGAATATAGTGTCTAAGAACGGAATCGATGAAACATTTCCAGCACCTAAAATTAGAGTAACACTACCTGAATCCGTTCCAATTCTTTGCTTAAAACCTCGATATTCATTTATTTGTTCAAAATTCATAGATTTACTAAATCTAATTTCTGCATTTAATAACGGGAATGTTAATTTTTCAATGAACTTATTTGGAAACACCTTATAAGAATTTTTAGAATCATCAAATTTATTTATATCTAGTTGATCGTTTTTCTCTAAGTAATCAATGTAATATTGTAAAGTTAAAATGCTTACAAATGGACCACCCAGCCATTCTTCTCCTTCTTTATGTTTCTGAAGAATTCCTTTTTTTTCAGCAGAAAGAGTAGCCCAATAATATGCAATTCCTTGTATGTTTTCAATTGTCTTGTTTAGCAATACAATTAATTCTTGATTGGACATTTTTGANAATTCGGATGAATTTATTCTTAACGTCGTTATATTTCTATCTAATTCCAACTGCGATGGATTCATATATGTATCTTATTCAGTTATTTCAAGAAGTTCAAAATCTCCCCAATTAACTGTAAGATGTTTTGCTGGTATCAACTCATTTGGTCTGCCAACTGGTAAGTTTTTTGGATATGATTCAAGAGATACATCATCACCTTGAAGTTCATCTATTATGATCCTTAATGTTTCTGCTAAATCATCTAGAGTATCTACTGTTTGTGTTTCAGTAGGTTCAAACATTAAAGCTTCTTCAATAATCAATGGGAAATAAATTGTAGGAGAATGAAAACCTTTATCCAAAAGTGCTTTACCAACATCATACGCTTTTATTTTATGAGATTTTTTTAGATCTTTAACTGTAGCTACAAACTCATGCATACATGGCTCATTGTAAGCAAGTGGAATAATCTTTGAAATTATTGAGCTTAAATATCTAGCATTTAATACTGCATAAGATCCTAAAGTATCCAAACCTTCTTTTCCTAATAATTTCATATAAACAAGCGCTCTTAGAGCTACTAAAAAGTTTCCATGATAACCATGCATACGGCCGATAGATGATGATGGTGTATACCATGTATATTGATCATCATTTTTTTCTACTATAGGTCCAGGTAGATACTCTTTAAGAAAACTCTTCACTGCAACTGGACCGGATCCTGGTCCACCACCTCCATGAGGAGTTGCAAAAGTTTTGTGTAAATTCGAATGAACAATATCAAAACCCATATCACCAGGTCTACAGACGCCAACTATTGCGTTTAGATTTGCTCCGTCATAGTAAACTAGTCCACCACTCTCATGAATAATGTTGGAAATTTCCATAATATTCTCTTCGAATAAACCGCCAGTATTAGGATTGGTGAGCATTAATCCAGCAGTGTTTTCATTTACTAAGCTGCGAAGATCATCAATATTGACCATTCCCCTAATATCAGTGGAAACTTCAACAACGTTAAAACCTGCCATTCTTGCTGAAGCTGGATTTGTGCCATGAGCAGAATCTGGGACGATAATATCAGTTTTGTTNGTTAAATTATTTTCTTCTAAATACTTCTTAATAATTAATAATCCCGTCAACTCACCGGATGCACCAGCTGGTGGCTGAAATGTAGCATTGTCCATGCCAGTTATTTCTAAAAGAAAACCTTCAAGTTCATGTAATACTTCTAAGTTTCCTTGGGTAAAAGCCTCAGGTGTTGAAGGATGGGAGTTTGCAAAAGTATTTAAACTTGCAACATAATCAGCAAATCTTGGATTGTATTTCATTGTGCATGAACCTAGAGGATAGAAACCAACATCAACAGCAAAGTTTCTATGAGCAAGACGAGAATAATGCATAACTAAATCATGTTCGGAGACTTCAGGCAAGCTAGGTTTGTCTGATCGTATTGCTGGATTATTAATTTCTGTCACAGGAACATCTAGCTTAGGAAAACGAGATGCTCTTCTTCCTGGTTTTGATAATTGATTTATTGTTGGTTCAGGAGCACCACCTACAAGTGGTAATGAACTTGCGTTACCTCCACTATGCATTGACTACCTCCTGTAATGATGCAATATAAGAATCTATCTCGTTTTTCGTTCTCTTTTCTGTAACTGCTACAAGAATTTCATTTTCAGAATATTTAATTCCAGCTAGAAATCCTTTTGCACCCATTTCTAGAATTACATCTTCGGCAGGTCTGGATGTTTCTAGAATAAATTCTCTAAGTGAATTATTTTGATTTGATATATTAAAGTTGTGTTCTAATAGTTGTTGTTTCATATAAGAAGCTTTTTGTATCGCTTGATAGCCAATCTCATATAAGCCTTGTGGTCCTAACCAAGATAAATGTATTGTTGACCCTACAGCATTTAGTGTCTGATTAGTGCAAATATTAGATGATGCTTTTTCTCTTCTAATGTCCTGTTCTCTTGCTCTAAGNGTCATTACGTATGTTTTAGTATGATTTGCGTCTCTAGATTCCCCAATAATTCGACCAGGAACTAATCTCGCTAATTCTTTTTTAGTTGCAAACCAACCAACTGTTGGACCTCCAAAAGAAAGTGGTGAACCCATAGATTGACCTTCAGCAACTACAATATCAAATCCCATAGAACCTGGTGTCTTCAAAATCCCTAACATTGATGGATCTACATAACAAATAGATATAACACCTGCTGCTTTTGCATTCTGAACTATTGAGGTTAAATCTTGTGCTGAACCTTCATAGTGAGGAAGGGATACAACGAATGCTGCGTCCTCTTCAGTGAAAATATAATCTTCTGGGAACTGGTAATCAACTAAGTCAACATACTTAATATTAAATTTATTTCTATCTACTAAAGTATTAACAACTTCTTTTGTATTTGGATTAAATCCATTTGAAACAACTATTCCATCTCTTTTAGTTTTATTTATAGCTACAGAAATTGCTTCAGCTACAGAAGTAGCACCATCGTAAAGAGATGCATTTGCAAGTTCCATATCTGTTAGATCGCAAATTAACGATTGATACTCGAATAATATTTGTAAAATTCCTTGTGATATTTCAGCTTGATATGGCGTATACGAAGTCATAAATTCAGGTCTCATAGTTAGTGTTTTTACAGTATGAGGTAAATACACGTCGTAGTGTCCACCACCAGCAAAGCAAATTAAATTTTGTGTATTTTTAGATTCAACAGATTCAAAATGAGCAATAGATTCAAGCTCAGAAAGAGTAGCAGGAACATTTAAACCATCGTTTAATTTCAAAGTTTCAGGAATATGAGTAAATAAATCATCAAGAGAACTTATCGAAAGTTCTTCGAACATTTTTTTCAAATCAATTTCTGAATGTGGTACAAACATTAACTTAAAAACCTCTTATATAACAAATTTCCCTCTACTAAATTACCACGAATATCAAACTCTACTAAATCGTCAGAAGGATTACTTTTAAATAAAACATAACCAATTGGATAGCCTAAAATTGGTGAAATATTTCCCGAAGTTACAATGCCTTCAACACCATCGGATTTGCAAATAGTACCGGTCCTAGCAATTTGTTTTGCATTCAATTTAAATCTTTTTAGATGCTTATGAGCTCTAGATGTTATCTGTTCATCAATAACTTCTTTACCTAAATAATCATCCTTATTTGTAATAGTCCATTTTAAGCCTGCTTCAACTGGGGTAATTTCATCAGTTAATTCAAAACCATATAGTGGTAAGGATGCTTCTAGTCTTAATGTGTCTCTAGAACCTAAGCCACATGCTTTTATACCGTTTGATTCGAGTTTGTTGATAAAATCCATTGTATCTTTATTATCAAGCATTACTTCAACGCCATCTTCACCTGTATAACCTGTTCTTGCATAAATAATATCTTTCTCTTTTTGAGTAGAAAATTTGTCAGGAATTGAGATAAAGGTATTTATTAGTTCAATTGCATTCTTACCTTGTACTGCGATTAAATCAGTAGTCATTGTGAGATCTTCATAATTAATAGAATTAATATCTAAATGTGTTTTAATTTTATTTGTATTGCTTGCATTACATATAAGTATTAAGTCATCTTGAAATTTCCAAAATATTACATCATCTATTGCGGTGCCATCTTCAGAAGTAAAAATTGAATACAAAGCCTTAGTGTTACTAATATTTTTTAAGTCAGAACATATTAGATAATTTATTTCCTCAATTTGTGAATAATTTAATCGAAGCCTACCCATATGAGATACATCAAAATAACCTGCAGATTCTCTTACATAGTTATGTTCTTTTAATGTTCCATCATAAGAAAATGGCATTGACCATCCAGCAAAATCAATCATTTTTGCATTTTTACTTTTATGAAAATCGTGTAAGGAAGTTTTTTTAATATCAGACATTAAGAAATAAATGACTCATATTCTTGATATGACATACCTGAATCATCCATTTCTTTAATTTCAGCTTTTACCATCCAACCGTCACCTACTGGATCATTATTAATCAATTCTGGTTCTGTCTCTAAATTTGAATTAACTTCTGTAATAACACAATCCATTGGTGCATATGCCTCTGCAACTGTTTTAGTAGCTTCTACTTCAACAATTGCATCACCTTTACTAAACTCTTGTCCAACTTCAGGTAATGTAACAAAGACAATATCACCCAGCTCGCCTTGAGCAAAATCTGAAATCCCTACAGTGAAGGTATTTTCATTAACTATATACCATTCATGAGTCTCGAGATATTTAGTATCTGACATAGCTCCCCCTTATTATCTTGGTTTGACTGTTGATAGTCCGCCATCAACATGAATTGTCTGTCCAGTAACCCATTTTGCTTCTGGGCTAAGTAACCATTTTATAACAGGAATTATATCACTTGAATCACCTATTTTCGCAATAGGATGCATGTTTTTGGATACTTCTCTTGCTGTTTCAGTAGATAAAATTTTCTGGGACATATTTGAATCCATAATACTTGGTGCAATAACATTGACTCTCAAATTGTCTTTTGCGTATGTTGCTGCTGCTGATCTAGCAAATCCTTCAATACCTGATTTAGCTGCAGAGATTGCTTCATGATTGGATAAACCTTTGGAGCCAGCAACTGAAGAAAAGAAAACTGCTGATCCATTTTTCATTCTTCTAGCAAAACTAGCAAGTAAAAAATATGATGAGAATAAGTTTGTTGTAATAACATCGTTGAACTCATCGAGTGAAGTACCGTGCAATGGTTTTATCANTATCGAACCAATACAATTAACTAGTCCTGTAATTTCTACTTCTTGATCAATAATTTTAGAAAATTCTCTTGGTTCAGGGGTATTTGTTAGATCAATTACTTCATATTTACAATTATATTTGTCTGCTTGTTCTTTTAACTTAGATTCATCTCTACCAATTAAAAATATGTCATGATTTTTAGCAAGGTCTGCAGCAATAGCTGAGCCTAAAGTTCCTGTTGATCCTGCAATTATGTACATATGATTATTTTAAGATTCAATAATTACTTTGATAAATTATTTGTTTTAGAAATATTGCCAAACCAATATGCAGAATTATGAGGTTTTCTTGAAAAGTCTTTTTTATCAATTTCAACTAATCCAAAATTCATTTTGTATCCCAAATCCCATTCAAAATTATCAAGTATTGACCAATATAAGTACCCCATAACTTTTCCATATTCAGATAAGTACTGATAAACATCTGTAAGAACATCAGTAACAAACTCAATTCGTTCATTGTCATCATCAGTTGCTATTCCGTTTTCTGTTATAAATATTTCTTTATCTGGAAAAACATTATGAATTCTATGAAGATTGTACAAAATAGCTTGTGGTCTATATTCATAACCCATTTTTGTAGTTCTAATTCCTTCTGGTTCATATTCATGCCTACCTGAAAATACATCACGGAACCGAGGGTATAAATATATTCTAAGAAATGGAATCTTTATTTGTATCCAGGATGCAATTCTATAAAAAATATTAGGATTTGTTCTTCTAATACTATATGTTTGTAATGCAATGAAATCATCTTCATCAGATGCATAAAGGAATTTATCTTCCATGTGATATTTGATATATTCTTTTTGTAAGCTAGTGTCGTTGTCGTCCCATTCATGTAAAGCGTGAGTCATTCCTACTTTTGCATTTGAATTGTGTTCTTTTATTTTTTTCATAGATTGCTTATGCGCATCAATTATGTTCTGAGAAGCTTTTACAAATACTTTTTCATTCTGAACCCCAGGAGGAAACTTTTTTTTTGATAAATAACCGAACATAGAAAATATACCTGGTTCATTAATTGTATTAAATAAAGTGATATCTTTCGGCAAGTGTTTCATCATCACATCAACATAATTTACAAACGCGGTTATTACTTTTTCTGAAGCCCAGAGACCATCATTCATTAACCATTCTGGAGTTGTAAAGTGATGAAAAGTAACAATAGGCGTTATGTTTTTTTCAAGTAATAAGTTAGCTTTATCAACATAGTGATCTATTTCTTTTTGGTTATATTTTCCTTCTTCAGGCTCTATCCTGCTCCACTCGATTGAAAATCTAAAAGCTTTAATCCCTAATTCAACAAGCAGTTCAATATCTTCTTTGTAATACTCATAATGTTTACATGCCTCGTTGCATGGTTCAGCGCAAACAGAAGAATCTCTGTTTTCCCAGTGAGTCCAATCATTATTATAAATTCCACCTTCTACTTGATATGATGCTAGAGCTGTACCAAATATGAAATCTTTAGGAAATTGTTTATTTGTCATACATATAAATTACATAAGTTATATAAATATAAAGTATCTGTAACAATAATCTAATGAAGTGTTGTTGATTAGAAAAATAAGTTCGACCGTATGGAAGATTATTAACCCAAACATACAAATTTGCTCCATAAATCAAAATTAAAAAAACAATCATGATTAAGGCAGCCTCTTTCCTAAATCTTGTTAATAAAAATAATGGAATTATTATCTCTAAAACACCTGTAATTTGATGAACAAGTCTAGGAAATGGAATGAATTGAGGGACAATAGCATCATAAAACTGAGGATTTAGAAAATGATTTACCCCTGCACCAATAAAAAATATTACATAGACATAAATTAATACTTTAGTTATGTCCACTGTTTTGCTTTACTGATAGCTTTATTCCACTTATTTAAATAATGATCTCTGAGCTTTGAATCTATGTTAGGATTCCAAGTTTTAGACTGAGTAATAAAATCTTTCATATTCTCAAAAGGCATTTTGTTTATATGTAAAAAACTTGCGGCACCAACACCTAAAGCTGTTATTTCATTTATTTTTTGAGAAACTACTTTTTTATCAAATATGTCAGATTGAAACTGCATTAATAAATTATTTTCAACCATTCCACCATCTACATTTACTGATTCAAAAACAATACCAACATCTTTTTCCATTGATTGAAGCAACTCAAAAGATTGGTAAGCTACTGACTCTAAAACAGCCCTAGCTATGTGAGATTTATTGGAAAATCTAGATAATCCTACTAACACTCCTCTAGCTGTTTCATCCCAATGAGGAGAAAATAATCCAGAGAATGCAGGAACAAAGTAAACATCACCATTGTCTTTAACGCTCATTGCTAAAGACTCAACTTCAGAACTCTCATCGATAATATTCAGATTATCTCTTAACCATTGGACTGCTGCTCCAGCAATAGATACTGATCCTTCAAGTGCATATTGTGGTTTACCTCCTTCTATTTGGTATGCGACTGTACTAAGTAAACCATTGTTAGAATATACAATTTCTGAGCCAGTATTAGTTAGTGCAAAGCAACCTGTACCGTATGTGTTTTTAACATCACCTGATGATATACAATTTTGTCCAAATAAAGACGCTTGTTGATCACCCAACACAGCTGTTATAGGTATATTTTTAAGTATTTTCTCATTTGTACCAAATTCATACATAGAAGGTTTTATTTCAGGCAAAGAATTTTTTGGAATATCTAATTGAATTAGTATTTCTTCCATCCATTGCAAAGTTTTAAGATCCATCAATAGAGTTCTGCTTGCATTTGTTACGTCAGTAACATGATTACCTGTAAGTTTAAAAAGAAGCCATGAATCTATAGTTCCAAAGCATAAATCATTATTAGCTGCTGCATTTTTTACTTCATCTACATTTCTTATTAACCACAAAATTTTAGAAAGAGAAAAGTATGTAGCAATAGGTAATCCTGTTTTGGAGAATTGAGTAGATAAATTTTTTATTTGTTTTAATTCATCGCAAATATCTTGTGTTCTTGTATCTTGCCAAACTAATGCATTAAAAAGAGGCTTACCTGTTGATTTACTCCAAGCAAGAGTTGTTTCTCTTTGATTTGTAATTCCAATGCTAGACAATTGTGATATTGAAAAATTTTTATCAACTTCATTAATACAGTTTTTAACTGATTCCCATATTTCAATGGGATCATGTTCTACAGAAACTTCATTTGGTANATATTGTTTAAATTCCTGTTGATGTTGAGAAATTATATTTCCGTTTTCATTAAATACTATAAAGCGAGAGCTTGTAGTCCCTTGATCTATTGCTCCAAAATATTTCATATCGTATATTCTAAAAAANNGTTCATGAATATGCAGTNATNCGATATGTTTTTATTGTGTTAGTATTTTTNCCGGCTTTAGNATTNTCNAANTCTAAGTATCTNACATTAATCTTCTCTTCAAAATANATTGTGATTGTGTTTTCNAAACAATCAAAAGAACTTGAAGTTACATTTAGNGGNAATTGNTCATAATTTCTCGTTGGTTCTATGGTGGCTGCTTTACTATTAATTTTTAAATTNCCTNCTNNAGAGACATCCTGAAGTCTTATTCTTACAAGATTGTTTGAATTACGTAGAGTTCCAAAAACATACACATCACCAGTGGAACAAAAATTGTCCTGATTTGAAATGTATATATCATCTATTTCTAGATCAATTTTTGATATATTAAGTAAGTTTAAGTATATTTTTGAATTTGTCTCATCTTTTATTGTGTATGAACCTAAAGCAATTTGATTTGGAGCTACATTTTGAAATACAAATAGTGTTAAGAAAAAAACAAAAATTATTAAATAAAAATAGAAATATTTTGGACCTTTATATTTCATTAAAGTCCATTAAGAGACCCGAATGGTCCAATGATAGTTCCAATTGCAAATCCGTAAATAAAACCATAAGTTAAACCAAGTTTAAAATATTTTCTTGTCTCTTTTTTAAATGCATCAATACCACCTTTATTAAATCTGAATTTGTAACGGTACTTCTGAGAAACCATATGTCTAATTATTGGATAGAAATAAAATATTGTGCCGATACCTATTCCTGACAGAAGACCTTGCACGAGTCTTGAAAGAACTACATCTATCATTTTTCCAATCTAACAATGTTATTAATTTAGAAGAATAAAATAGTTAGAGAAATTTATGGATTATCTATACGAAGAGTCAACCGTATTCATTATCTTATTTTTTGTCGCATTTTTTGCATCTTTAATTGATTCTATNGCAGGAGGTGGAGGATTATTAACTACTCCGTCTATGTTGCTACTGGGTATCTCTCCACTTAATGTATTAGCAACAAACAAATTTCAATCTTGTTTTGGTACATTTACTTCAACATATAATTATTACAAAAACGGTTTACTGACTGAAAAGAAAAGAGTACTTTATTTTGTTTTATCTTTTATTGGTTCAAGCGTTGGAACATTATTAGTAAGTAGAATTTCAAACGAAACATTGGAATCTGTGATACCAATACTGCTAATTGCTGCTGCTATATTTTTTATAACAAATAAAGGCCCGTCTGGTGTTAAGAAAAATGATAAATTGCTGATAATTTTTAATCTACTCGTGTTTACGATTGGTTTTTATGATGGATTTTTTGGTCCAGGAACGGGATCTTTTTTTGTACTCTCATTCATAATTATTAAAGGTATAAATATTATGGANGCAACAGCTGTTACTAAGCTTTTAAATTTTTCATCAAATTTTGCAGCATTCATAATATTTGCAATTCAAGGGTATGTTATTTGGTTACTTGGTTTAACAATGGCAGTTGCACAAATTGCCGGTGCTTACACTGGTTCTAGATTTGCAATTAAAAATGGTGAAAAAGTTGTCAGACCGGTTCTTGTCATTGTTTCACTTTTGTTATCAGCAAGAATTTTATTTGGATAAAAAAAACCGGTAGATAACTACCGGTTCTGAAAAAGTTTAACTGTCCTCTATTTTAGATTTTCAGCTGATGTTTTTCCGTTGTTTTCTACTAAGTCATACTCTACTTCTTGACCTTCATCAAGATNTTGCATACCNGCNCTTNTAACAGCTGNGATATGTACGAATACATCNTTATCGCCTTCTTCAGGTTCNATAAATCCATATCCTTTAGTGGAGTTAAACCATTTNACTTTGCCTTTCGGCATATTTCTCCTTAATTTCGTNNTGTCTTGTAAAAGACATCTTAACTATACAGATACTGCGATTTATATTTTTAATTTAAAGTAAATTTATTGCTTGCGTATAANTTCTCCGAANGTTTATATTTACCAAAGAGTTGTTTTAAGAATTTACTATTAAATAGTGAAGTTTATAAAATATTTTCATGAAAGCGAATAAACTCTTTATAGGTTCAATTATTGTTGTAATTATCTGTTTCTTAATCTATATTTCTTTTGCATTAATTTCAATACCATTTGTATTACTTTTTTCTCTATTTACCTAAAAATTAATTATTTTTTTTATAAACAAAGAACCATAAACGAATTCCAAGATACGAAAATATAACAGCAAGAATTACTTGAGTTGGAGTGTAGGTGGAGCGAAATAAGTGAAATGCTGGCCAAGCTAATGCTAAAAGACCAAGTAAACCAAAATCTTTTTTATTTTTCATTCTTTGTTTANTTAATTTCCCTGTAAAGCACTATAGCAAGCATTAATTAAGTTTTGACATCTCTCACTAATTAAATACTCTCCACCTAATTTATTAACCATATAGCCAAAAGATATTTTGCAATCAGGATCGGCAAATGTAGCACTACTGCCTCCAAATCCAACATGGCCAAAAGCATTTTGGCCAATGATAAACGAACCACCTTCTCCTTGAAATTTTTTTCGATTGTCCATGTGTAACATGAATCCTTCAGAAAAACTTGTTGGTAACATTAACATTTTGTCTATACCTGGGACAGAATGTAACTGACTGAGCCTTTGTACTCTATCTTTAGAAAGAAGCTTACCGTTGTTTTGTGCAAGAGGTGTAAGCATTCCAGCTAATGAACGAGCATTTGTTATTCCACCTACACCACCTATTTCAGCTTTATAAGTTTCGACAGCATTGTAATCATATCCACCAGTATTAGTTAGTGACAATCTTTGCATCGACTCAGGGTCTGTTCTAAAAGCTTCTGCAAAACCGCTTGGTTTATCAGATGGAGAGGAAGTAAATGGTGTTACTTTAGCTACTCTATCAATTTCATTCTGAGGTAAACCGATCCAATATTCTAAGTTATATGGCTTACTAACTTCATCTTGAAAGTAATTTCCTAAAGATTTTCCTGTAATTCTTCTAATTAATTCTCCTATTAACCAACCAGTTGTCATCATGTGATAACCAGTTTCATCTCCAGGATTCCAGAATGGTTTTTCATTTTCAAGTAAACCTACCATGTATTCCCAGTCATAAAAACCCCCCTCTTGAACAGGTGTTTTAAAAGCAGGTAATCCGGATGTGTGATTTAAAATCATACCTACGGTTGTTTCTTCTTTTCCATTTCTCCCATACTCGGGCCAATATTTAACAACCTTCTCTTCAGGGTGTAATTCTTCTCTATCAATTAACAAATGAGCACATAGTGCAAGTGCTGCTTTAGTACTAGAAAAGGCAACTGATAATGTGTCCTCATTCCACTGTTCTGTTCTCTGCTCGGTAGTGTATCCACCCCAAACATCTACTGTTATTTCACCATCAACAACAACACAGAGTGACGAACCTATTTCACTGTATTTATCATAATTTTCAGCAAATACTTCTACTACTTCTTGGAAGTCCTCATGACACTTTCCATTTATTTGTACCGAAGATTTATATTGAACTTCGACCTGTTTCATAATTTTATCCTACTGGTCAAATACCAGATTTTCTTCAATTGAAACTTTCATTTCTTCCTTGTAAGGAAAGCGTTCATGAAACATTGTCATTAATATAAATATAGAAATTAAAAGGAGTCTAAATGCAGTTACATAAAGACAGTGGATCACTAAGAGTTATTATTGATGTCAGCTATACATCTGCCGATGAATTTATAGACTTTATCGAAAATGAGCAATGTCAATTTATTGAAAGCTTGGGAGTAGATGGTCTTAAGAAATTTGAATGGTATGTCAACGAGGAAACAAATACAGCAACCTTGATTGAAGAGTTTGACAATGCTGAGAGTTTTAAGGAAATAGCAAGTAAGGCAATAGGAACTCCAGTTAATTTAAAATTTCGTGAGATTACAACATTTGAAAATATGACAATTTTAGGTGATGTATCTGATGAAATGAAAGAAAATTTAGCTGCTATGGGACCAAAGTTTAGAACTTATAAAGCTGGGTTAAATTAAAAAGGTAATACATGGAACCTAAAAAAAATAGGTCAATAGGTCTTATAATAAGAAGATTTTTCGCAATCTTTATTCTTTTTTCAACAGCTTCAGGAATCGTTGCTCAGATAGAAACAGGAACATTTACTAATGAGACATTCGGAAGCGCATTTGTCAGTTTGTTGATAGCATATTATCTTGCGCGCTCCCCCAGAAATAAAACTCAAAGTTCAGATGGGGGTCTAGAAAGTAACAACGATGAGATTGATGATGAAGTTGAAATGAAAGAATTGCTAGAAGAGTTTGAAGAGTCACTTGAAGAAATGGAATCTGAAGATATTCAAACAAACTATCAACCAGAGAGTGTTAATAAAAGAAATCCAGTGAAAGACAAACAAAGTATTTTATCTAGAATCTTTCAAGGAAGAACAGATAGATACTAACTACTTTATTAATCGTTCTTCAATCTGGTCGTAAACTTTATTTTCAATACTTTCTAATGAAGTGACAATTTTAGATTCATTTTTTTTACTCTCCTGCCATATAGGAACCATGGCGTTCCAAACGCCTTCTCCTTTATAACGTGAATACAAAGATGCAGCTACGTGTATACCAATAGTGATATAACTTAGAAAAGCTGAAAATTCGTGTAGAGCTATTGCAATGCCCATTCCTGGAATGTCTGCATTAAAAATACCAGCAATTAATAGGCCCGTTGTTGGCAACATAATCAAACTAAAATACACAAGCCTATGTGTGGCTTTAGCTATGAATAGATGACCTTTATGCATCTCATCATGTGCACCAAGTAGTGTTTTTGCGTCTTTCATATAAAAAAAACGAAGCATGACAATGACTAAAAAAATAACAGCAAAGAATATTTCAAAATTTAATAGAGATGGGTCCTCTAGTTCATCTAGGTCTTCCACTTGTTTTAGAATTCCGTACGCATAAAGAATGGAAAAGGTCCAGTGAATTGTTTTAGCTAATTTTGTATGTGTTTGCATGTATTTAAAATACCATATTATCTATGTTCTTTGTATTCCTTATAAAGCCACGGAATCATTAATAATGCAGCAATTGGATCAAAATACCAGAGACTAAATAAGAAGTTTAAGCCGACACCAAGAATGACAAGAATAGACAGATTCAAACAAAACAATGTTTCTTTTGCCTCTGCAATTATGACTGGGTTGTTCATCTCTCTACCCAATATTAATTTTTTATAACCAAGTGGGCCTTCAATTAGTATGGAAATAGAAGCTACTATCACACCATAAAATGAAGGATCAGGTTTGTTAACGTTTATTAAGTCATACGTAGATTTAAAAACTATAAAAGCGATCAGGATCAAAAAAGAATAAGCAATAAGTTTTTCTGCACGTTCTTCTGATACAATTTGTAATTTAGATAAGCCTAATAATGCAACTGTAGATGCAAATATTTCAATAAAACTATCTAGACCAAAACTTAATAATGTTGTGGAGTTCTCCTCTATTCCAAAAAATATTGCAAAACAACCCTCAACTAAGTTATAAGCAATAGTAAAAACTATTAATCGATTTGTTCTTTTTCTTGAATCGTCCATTAGATAAGTATAAAAATAGACTGAATATATCCTTATTTTATGGAGTATTTAGATCTTATAATACCAATTGCGATTTCAATAGTCTTTGTATCCAGTTACTTCAAGATGAAATATTCAAATTCAATGTTGTTGATTTCTATATTCATCCTGTTTTATCAATACATTGCAGTTGGATACAAATGGCAAAACGTCCCTTACGTAATCATATGTGTTTATTTACTAGCAAAAATATATTTCAAGTTTCAATTTAAAAGTAGATTCATAAACTTTGTTTTATCTTTTGTTGGTATAGTATTGTTTCTTTCTTCTTTAATACTTAACTACTATCTTCCAATTCCTTCATTTGAATTTAATAACAGTCAATTCTCTGTTGGATACGAAGAAATATACATAAAAATAAATGACAGAAAACAACCAAAAGCTTTTATTGAGTTGAGTAACTTGAGTGATGGAGGTAATAGAGCATTGTTGGTAGATATTTATTACCCAAGCAATGAACCTACAAAGTCTATTCAGCTTTTTAAAAACACTCAAAGTAACTGGGGCGAGTTTGTAATAAAATACCTAAATCGTACATGGGGATTAAATATACCAACTTTTGTATTAAGCCACTTAAATTTATCCTATTTCGATGTTGGACAAAATATTTCAATTGCTTCACAGGATTTTCCAGTTGTTATTTATACACATGGATGGGCAGGTGAAAAAATATTTGCAACTGATCAATTGTTAGAGATAGCTTCGAATGGATATGTTGTAGTAGCTATTGACCATACTGGACTCGCCATGTTTACCGATCTTCCAACGGGAACAATCTACAATACTGGATCTAATGAAAACTCTTCAGACGTATTTAGTGTCATGCATGAAATGTCTAAAGATATAGAAGATACTGTTAATTATTTACAAAATATAAATTACACAGCAAATTTATCAGATATATCAATAATTGGACACTCAACTGGAGGTGGTTCTGGACATTTATACTGTTTAAGGAATCAATGTAATAAATTAATATTGCAAGATCCTTATTTTGTACCTGTTGTTGAGAAACTGTCAAATATAGAATTAAGAACTGATACGTATTTTATATATAGTGAAGATTGGTACTCCAATTATGAGAACCCTGAGTACACAACAGAAATACAAGTTTATAGAAATTTTCTAATAAATGAATCGCTTGCTAAAGGATATTATTTAACTGATTCAGCACACTATGACTTTGTAGCATTTGGAGCTGTTAGTCCNCTTACAAAATATACNTTCTTAAAAGGTNCAATTGATTACAAGGACTCTATTTTTANAAACAACAAATTTAACCTCCAAGCTTTGCAAGGAGAAGAGATTACTACAAGTGAATTTTTAAAAATAGCATCACCATAACTAAAATTAAAATTATGAAACTAGAAGGTACAGATTTTCAAATAAAAGTTTGGAAAGAAATATCTAAAATACCTTACGGTGAAACTAGAACCTATAAAGATTTAGCTGTAGCAATTGGAAGACCAAATAGTTCTAGAGCAGTAGCGAATGCTTGTGGTAAAAATCCATATGCACCAACAATTCCATGCCACAGAGTTGTCAGGTCAGATGGAAAACTTGGTGGATATAGTGGTGATGGAGGTATTGCTACAAAAAAAAGGCTTTTAGAAGAAGAAAAAAAGTAATTACTTCCTCTTACCTGTTCTATTTGTTCTATGATCGAGACGACCTCTACGTTTTAGCATGTGCTTTTTCTTACGTGCCTGTCGTCTAGCTTCGGTTACTTCTTTATCTGCCATAATTTATANTTGAATAATAATCTAAATAGTACGAAATGCTAGATTGATATATGCCCTTATTAGCTCGTAGATATATTCAAGCCGTTACTGGAATAACGATGATAGGTATTGGAGTTGCTTTTAATTACATGGCAAATCTTGGATTGGGACCTTGGGGCGTTTTACATGATGGAATTTCTAAAACTATAAGCATTACCTATGGTCAAGCTGGTATATTGACCTCTTTGATTTCTCTTCTATTGTGGATACCTCTTAAGCAAAAACCTGGTATTGCAACTATCTTTGATGCTTTNTGGATCGGTCTAACAGCAGACTTTATTATTAATATANTTCCAGATGCTCANTCACTATTANTTCAAATTATCTATTTAATTACTGGAATTACACTTATTGGCCTTGGAACTGCAATATANGTTGGTGGTGATTTAGGAGCTGGTCCAAGAGACGGTATTATGGTTGGTCTTGAAAAACTTGGATTAAAAATTGGTACTGCAAGAACCCTTTTAGAGTTTGTAGCATTTTCTATAGGTTTCCTCTTGGGTGGAAAAATTGGTATTGCATCAATAATAATTGTTTTGTCAATAGGAAGAGTTCTTCAAGTATTTATGCC
>FUFK010039137.1_pt1 | contig 24959 bp, 25 predicted proteins | sample 1021851 | NCBI WGS metagenome assembly FUFK01 (sample SAMEA51879418, study PRJEB19060) | metagenome | reverse complement strand
TAAAAAAAGGTAAATCTAAATCCGAGTCCACGCCATCAAAAGTATATTGTTTAGATGTTCTTCTGTTGGCATTTGCATTTAAATCTATTTTTGGAAGAAAGTTTGATGTTCTTGCTCTTGTTTTAGACTCGGCTGCTTCAAGTCTACTTTCTGCTTCTGAAATCAAGAAATTGTTTTCAATTCCTTTTTCTACTTCGTCAGAAACACCTTCTAGATCAACAACAGATTTAAAATCATCTTTTAAGGGACTTATTAATTTAACCTCCCTTCCAACAATGGCATTTAACTCCTCAAATGCAATATCTACATTGCCTTCTGCCAGAACTCTATCTGAAATAGCTCTATTTAAAGCTGCTTTTGCCTCTGCTAACTCAATTCTTGAGGCAGCACCTGCTTCAAATTTATCATTAATTTCTTCAAATTGATTTTCCAAAGTTCTTTCGTTAGCACTTCTAGTTTTAAAGAGTGACCTTGCTGACAGAACATTAAAATAAGCTCTTGTTACTCTTATCATTAAATTCTGTTGTTGATAGGCAAATTGAGCTTCAGCTGCACGATAGTTCTTTTGCGCTTGCCGTGAAGTAAACCAGGAATCAAGTCTGAAGAGTGGTTGGTTAAAATTTAGGTTATAAGTAAAAGTATTGTAGTCGTTTTGCAATATTCTCTCTTGATAATATTCATTCCAATTAGTAGATGCAGATAGATTCAATCGAGGCAATAATGCAGAAATTGATTGGTTTCTAAATTCTTTGGAAATTTTTAAATCAGCTTTTTTTGAATTAAATTCTGGGTCTCTTTCTAAAGCTTCATTATAAATTGAAAGCAAATCATCAGCTGTAAAAACTGTGGAGATGAATATTAAAGTTAAAAATAATTTTTTCATGGTAAAAATATGTTTGTATTCTGCATTAAAACCTTTTATTTAACAATTTAATCTTAATATCTTAGTATTCTGTAATTAGTTTCAAATTAGTATGAATAAAATTCCTAAAATTCTTTCAATTGCTGGCTCAGATTCAGGTGGTGGAGCAGGAATTCAAGCTGATATTAAAGCTATTTCTTTCCATAAAGGTTATGCAATGACAGTTTTAACAGCAGTTACAGCACAAAATACCCTTGGAGTTCAAGAAATTTTTCCACTACCCAGAGAAATAATAAAAAAACAACTCGAATCAGTAATGGATGATCTGACTCCAGATGTAATTAAGACTGGGATGTTGGCAGATCATAACACTATAGAGTTAATATCAGAATTTATAGAAAATAAAAAAATTGTTGTTGATCCTGTAATGGTTGCAACTTCAGGTGACAGTTTGATTGAGTCCTCTGCGGTAGAAGCTATTATGAATTTTCTAATTCCTAATGCATATCTTGTAACACCCAACATTTATGAGGCTGAAATTCTATCGAATATAAAAATTATTGATTTAAAGACTCAAATAGAAGCAGGTAAAAAAATCCTTGAGCATGGTGCAGAGAATGTTTTAATTAAAGGCGGCCATAGTAAAAGTGAAATTATTCATGATTGTCTTATTCAAAAAGATTTAAAAGAAACAGTATTTAAAAGCAAGAGACTTGATAGTAAAAATACTCATGGTACTGGCTGTTCATTAGCAAGTTCAATTGCNACCCTCTTGGGAAGGGGTTTTGATATCGAAGCAGCAACTAGTAGTTCAATAGANTACGTACAAAATGGCATAAAGAAAGCCCCAAACTTTGGACAAGGTAACGGACCTATATTACATTTCGATGATTAAGTTTTATGACAGAAAGAACTATTCTTTAATAAATATTAAGCCAAATAATTCTTCCACGATAAATGAAAATATTATTTTTTTTGGGTTTTTAGGTTTGCTTTGTCTTACTTTTGGTATTGGATTTTTTTTCATTGGAGCTACGCTAATCTTGCCGTTTGCTGGCATTGAAATTATTGCTTTGATTATAGTCTTAAGGCTTAATAGAAATTGGTCTTCCCAATGGCAAAAAATTAAAATCGACAAACTCTATGTTGAGATTGAAGAACAAAAAGGAAAAACAACTAAAAATAAATTTGATAGGTTTTTATCGAAATTTATTGTTGAAAGTAAAACTGGAAGGAAAATATATTTTGTAAACAAAAATACCAAGATTGAGCTTGGTTCTTTTTTAACTGAAGAGGAAAAGGATAAATTAATTAATTTTTTAGAGAGGAAAGTTCAACAATTTAACTTTTCTTAAAAGTGAAGATCAAGCTGTTCATAAGCAGGCAATCCATTTTTATATTTTGGGTAGCTCTCACCTTGTATAAGTGGACTTAAATAGGAAATGCCTTCATCAGTTATTCTGAAACCACAGTTTGAAATAAAATTATCCGGAAGTACTTTTTCTTTATTTGCAATTTCATTTAAATCACCAACATCTATTTCCCATTTGTAAGGTTCATTTCCTAATCTTTTAATTATTGGCATATATCCACTTTTGGCATCTGCTGCCATATTTGCTGCGACTTCACCAACTGCGATAGCTTGCTCAACATCTGTTTTTGATGATATATGTCTAGCGCTTCTTTGAAGATAATCAGATACAGACCAATGATATTTAATATTGAGGTTTTTATTAACTAGTTCTGCTAATTTAGGTGCAAGTCCACCAAGTTGGGTATGTCCAAATGAGTCCTTCTCTTTAGACGCTGAATAAAGTTCACCGGAAGAATTTTTTAGACCCTCTGATGCAATTACTACCGAGAATCCATCTTTATCAACATCATTTGAGATTCCATTGAGAAATTTTGTTTCATCAAAAGGAACTTCAGGCAATAAAATTTTGTGTACGTGACTCCCATTTTGATTAGCCAATTCTCCTGCAGCTGCAATCCAGCCAGCATGTCTTCCCATTACCTCAAGAATGAAAACTTTTGTGGATGTTTTACACATTGACTTGATGTCGAGTGAAGCTTCTTTTGCGGAAATTGCAATATATTTAGCAACAGAACCAAAACCAGGACAATTATCTGTAACTGCAAGATCATTATCTATAGTTTTTGGAATAGCAATAGCACACAAATCAAATTTTAAAATTTGTGCTGCTTGATGTATTTTGAGACAGGTGTCAGCAGAATCATTACCCCCGTTGTAAAAAAAATAACCAATATTTCTATCTTCAAATTTTTTAAATATTTTTTCATAAAAAGATGAATCAGATTCAGGGTCGGGCAACTTATATCTACAAGAGCCAAACATCCCACCAGGACTATCTAATAAAAGATCCAAACTTTTTTGCGTCTTACTCAAATCATAGATTTCATCTTCAATAAGCCCAACAATTCCATTTTTCCCCACAAAAATGTTTGAATTTGAGAAATGTTTTTTAAAACCATTAAAAAGTCCATATGCCGAGCAATTTATTACAGAAGTTACTCCACCAGATTGAGCATAAAATGCATTTTTCATGAGACTTATCTTATACTCCATTTAGAGCAACATAAAGAATGAAGATTTTTTTTCTAGGTATATCCGGAACTTTTATGGGCAATCTGGCTCAAATTGCAAAGAAAAAAGGTTTTGAAGTTTTTGGAGTAGATCAAAAATTTTACCCACCAATGTCGGATGAGCTTTTAAATGCAGGTATTAAATTTGAAGAAGGCTACGAAAAAAGAAATTTTGTAGATGCTGATATTTATGTAATTGGAAACAGCATATCAAGAGGTAATCCACTTCTTGAGGTCATCATAAATAAAAATAAAAAAATAATTTCCGCTCCGGATTGGCTCTATCAATATGTTTTAAAAGAAAAAAAAGTAATTGCTGTTTCAGGTACACATGGTAAGACAACAGTTACCTCAATGATTGCTCACGCATTTAAAGAAGATGGTAAAAATAACTTTGGTCATCTCATTGCAGGTGTTCCAGAAGAAATCCATTCTTGGTCCTTGGGCGACGATGATTANTTCGTAATCGAAAGTGATGAATATGATACGGCCTATTTCGATAAAGAGCCTAAATTTTTTCACTATAGACCCAACATTTTAATGATTAATAATATTGAGTTTGATCATGCAGATATTTATTCATCTCTAGACGAAATAGAGAGCAAATTTATAANGCTTCTCCAGCAAATGGAAAAAGGNTCAAAAGCATATGTAAATANAGGTGCTGTCAGGANATCGTTTAAAGANAAAGTTCAGNAATTAGANACNAATTGTGAGATTGAATTTTTCAATGCTCAGGGAGAAACTATTTCTNANACAAATNCTAATTTAGCATCAAAGATTCTTATNAACTTTTTTGAAGANGATACTNCAAAAAAATTACTTGAATCTTTCAAAGGTGTTAAAAGAAGATTNCAAATTTTATTTGAGAGCGAAAAAATCANANTCATTAATGATTTTGCTCATCATCCAACAGCTATTCAAGGAACTATAGAATTAACTCAAAAAGAATTTGTTGATGCAAAAATCATTCCTATTATTGAATTTGGTTCAAATACAATGCGAAATGGCCAGCATGATATCTCTCTTATNANCATATTGGAAAATTTTAAGTGCTATACAATTTATAGCTCTGAAAAACAGCAGCAATTATTTAAATCCTTTGCTTCAACATTCTCAGAAAATAAGTTTGAGGAAATATTAAACTCCAAAGAAAAAAAAATCGTTGTTTTGATGTGTGGGAATAGAGATTTTAATGGCTTGCAGATACAATTTTTAAATAAACTTAAATCATTAAAGTCTAAATGAAATAACTAACTATTTATGGTTTATAAAGACAGTTCTGAAAAAATAAAAAAAATATGCTTAAAAACTTTTGACGAATTAAAAGCGAATGATATTAAAGAACTTAACATAGAAAAAATCTCATCTTTTGCTACATATTTGCTTATAGCTACTGGAACATCAAATAGACACATNAAGTCAATTGCAGATAAAGTGGTTGANGATTTAAAGGAAAGTAAAATNGATATTCTTGGNAAAGAAGGCTTTGAATCACANGAATGGGTNCTAATTGATGCAGGTGATGTTCTTATAAATGTAATGTCAAAAGACTCACGCGAGCATTATGATCTTGAATCACTTTGGACAATGATCAAGAAATGAAATTAAACCTCCTATACNTAAGTTCACAAAAAAATAAAAGTGCACTTTTTTTGGAAGATGATTTGGTAAAGAGAATTAAAAGTCCTCTGAAACTAGAGCTCAAGAAAATTTTTTGCAAAACAGAATCTAACAATATTGAGCAACAAAAAANTTTTGAATCAGAACAAATAAAAAAATTCCTTAACAAAAATAATCTTTTATTTTGTTTTGATAAAAATGGAGATAAATTCAGTTCTGAAAATTTTTCAGACTTACTTTTTAANCAAACNAAAGATATAGATTTTGTNATTGGAGGTTCATTTGGAATTAGTAAAAAACTTCTAGANTCTTCAAANAAAGTAATTTCTTTCTCAGATATGGAATTTTCTCATGATATATTCAGGTTAATGGCAATAGAGCAAATATATAGAGCACAGTGTATTTTTAACAATCATCCTTATCATCAAAAATAATTATGGATAACAGATCATTTTTTAGAGGAAGAACAATTTTTCTAACNTTTATTTTTCTTGCACTGATAGTGATCGTTCTTTTNAGATTTTTTTATCTNCAAGTAATAAANGGAGATGAACTGAAAGAACTCAGAGAAAAAAATATTAATACTTTTGAGTATGTATACCCAAAAAGAGGAAGAATTATTTCAAAGGATGGTTTTGTGCTTGCCGAAGACAGAAAAATATTTTCGATTGCAGTAAATTTAAATGTAAAACCAAATGAGCANGCAATTGAAAAATTAATTTCTATTTTTCCAAATAAAATTGAAAATCAATATGTCAAAGATATTGTTGAGAAGTCTATAAAAACTGGAAATCAAGAGGTTNTAGTTTCAAAATTAAATCANCAAGAATTATCAAAGTTTTTAGTCAGAAGTAATGANCTTGANGGNTTTTCTGTAATTGAAAATTATGAGCGAATTTNTGATCCTCATCCNTCAATATTCCATGTTCTTGGCCACATGGGCTACTTATCTGAAAGAGATAAAACTTATTTCAAATCAAGNATAGATCAATATACACCTTCATTGTGGAGAAGAGTTGGAAAATCAGGAGTCGAAAGGATATATGAAGAGCAATTAAGAGGCAAACATGGAAAAAGATTTTTCTTAAGAAATGCAAGAGGGCANAAAAAAGTTGAAATAGGTAANGAGGATTTTATTGAGGGGAGTGATTTAAATATTTCAATTAATTTTAATGCCCAAAAAAAGGCATATGATCTATTAAATGGTAGAAAAGGCTCAATTGTAGTTTTAGATTTAAGGGATTTTAGTATCCCTGTAGCAGTAAGCGCTCCATCAATAAGCGCTAATGATTTAAGAGATATTTCTTCAAAAGAGTACCAGGCTTTACTTAATGATACAAAGAGACCNCTTTTTAATAGAGCTTTTATGGGTCTCTATCCCCCAGGCTCAACAATAAAACCATTTTTTACTATTTTTGCTTTAAGCAATTCTTATACAAATTGGCAAGAGCAAATTTATGATGATGGATTTTTTAGATTTGCGGAGAGCGGTAGGGTTTTCAACGCGTGGCGTGAGGGAGGCCATGGTTTAACTAATTTAAATAAAGCTTTAGTAGAAAGTTCAAATCCATTTTTTATGAATCTTGCCACAAGATATGAAAAAGATTCTTTTACAGATTTTTTAGACTCTGGCTCATTCGGTAAAAGGTTATGTNTTGATTGTTGGCCACACCAGTTNAGCCCTCTGATATCNGATCAGTGGAAAACAAAAAATTTTGGTTCNAGATTATTTAGAGGTGATTTGGTTAACATGGGAGTAGGTCAGGGNTATTTAAGNGTTACNCCATTACATTTAGCTNTAATTTCNGCAATGATTGCTAAAAAGGGAGATTATGAAATTCCATATTTAGTNCAAAAAGAACAAGATATTCAACAATTAAATTTTGATTTGACTGAAGAGGATTGGAAACAATTACACGAATCTCTTACCCAGGTAATTTACTCAAGAAATGGGACAGGTATAAGAATTCAGCCGGGCGATATGAAACTTGCAGGTAAAACTGGTACTGCCCAAGTAAAGAGCATCAACTCTAAAGAGGAATATGATGATTTAAGAGAAAATGAAGAATTTAGAGATCATGCAATGTTTATTGGATTCGCTCCGTATGACGAACCAAGATATGCAATATCCGTTGTTATTGAGAACGGCGAATGGGGAGGTTCAGTTGCTGGTCCTGTTGCAAGAGATGTTTTATTAGAGGTATTTAATGCTGATTGACCTAAGAAGCTTTCTTATAATTTTTTCTTTGTTGGGAATAATTATAGCTGGCTCTTTAACTGTTTATTCTGTGACATCAATCGATGCTTTTTATTTTATTCGTTTTCTTCTAATTACATTAATTTCAATAATTTTGGTAAGTCTCTTCTTTAACTATGTGAATTTGAATCGGGTTTTATCTGCAGGTTGGTTATTGTTGGTTTTAAACTTAGCTTTAGTTTTATCAGTTGAGATTTTTGGAAAAGAAATAAATGGTTCAAAAAGATGGTTAGATTTTGGTTTTTTAAGTTTACAGCCTTCAGAATTTATGAAGATATCCTATGCACTATTTGTTATTCAGTACTTAAGATTTTTCAATTTTAAATTTAATATTTTTAGATCTTTTCTTTTACTTTCTATTTTGTTTATAACAGCTGCTCCCATAATTATTCAACCTGATCTTGGCACAGGACTGATATATATTCTCTCGGGATTGATGCTTTTGTTTATTTGTGGAATGAGGAGGATTTATTTCATTTTAATGGGACTATCTGCAATCCTCTTATCTCCCGTAATTTATAATTTTTTTCTTACTGATTATCAAAGAGGAAGAATAATAAGTTGGTTTTCAACAAATCAATCTCTTTCAGAAAAATGGAATATTTTACAATCAGAAATCAGCATTGGTTCTGGTGGGCTTTTTGGTGATGGATTTCTTAATAGCAAACAAAATGAATTTAATTTTCTTCCAGAAGCAGATACAGACTTCATCTTTTCAATTTTTGCAGAACAGTTTGGATATGTAGGAGTTGTTATAGTNCTATTTCTNCTTACCGTNTTTGTGATNCTATCCATGATTGTAGTAATGCAACAAAAAAGGCTTACAACTGATATGTCTCCTTATTATCTTGGTACATACTTTACTTTTATTATTGGATTTAGCTTTTTAATGAATGTTTTGATGGTAAGCGGCCTTATTCCTGTAGTTGGACTACCATTGCCATTTTTCACTAAAGGAGGGTCATCTCTTTTATGCTTCTCAATTATGTTAGGTTTAATTTTTTCATCAAGAGGATTTTTAAGAGGATGAGATTTTTTCTATTTTTGTTTTTATCACTTNATATTGAATCAAANATTACAGAAAGAGATGATGTTAAAGAATTTATTNAATTTGCAATTTCTAATTCAGATCTAGATAGGGANGANGTATTAGCATTTATTAAAGATGCAAAACCTTCAAAAAAAGCTGTTGTTTTAAAAAATAATCAACCAGAAGTAAAAGCCACTTGGGATTCNTATCGCAATACAAGAGTATCTGCAACAAGAATTATTAATGGATTGAAATTTTTACTTGATCACAAAATATTGCTTGAAAACGTAGAGAAAGATTTTGGAGTTTCAAAATTTTATATCGTTTCAATAATTGGAATTGAAACAAATTATGGAAGAAATTANGGTTCTTTTAATCCTCTTGATGCCATCTTTACAAGAGCATTTGATCCTAAAAGTAAATATTGGCAAAACGAACTTTTAGAACTCTTTAAAATTGCAAAACGCTATAATCTTCAACCAAAAAATATGCGTAGCTCCTGGTCAGGAGCTATGGGACTGGGACAATTCATTCCTTCAAGTTATAACTCTTATGGGGTTGATTACAATAATGATGGAGTAGTGGATTTGATGGATTCTAGAGAAGATGGAATTGCCAGTGTGGCAAACTATCTAAAAGTTCATGGATGGATCAATAATGCTCTCACAGTTGAAGAAGTTGAAATTGAAAACAGAATATCTTCATTATCAGAAATTCAGATTGATGAACTTGTATTGCCTTACAGAATAAATAATTTCCGCACAAAAATTTCGACTGATGAAATAAAAAATGGAGGCTTAAAATTTAATAAAAACTTTTCAGGTAAAATAACGCCTTTATTAATGCATCAAAACGGAAAAACAAGATTATTTCTTGGATTTGACAATTTTAGGGTAATAACTAAATATAATCGAAGTAGTAAATATGCATTAGCAGTGCATCAATTGGCTGAAGAAATTGAAAAAAAATATTATGAAACAATTTAGTTTTCTGTTACTTATCTCACTAAGTATCAATTTATTTTCATCACCTATTCCAAAACCACCAGATTTAGGTGTTGGAAGTTATATTTTATATGAACCAACAACAGATACTGTTATTGCTTCGTTTAATGAAAATGAATCTGTTGAGGTTGCNAGTCTNACCAAACTGATGACAAGTTATGTAGTTGCTGATCAAATCAAGCAAGGCTACATATCAATGGAAGATGAGCCGACAATTTCTGTAAAAGCATGGCAAACACCAGGATCACAAATGTTTATAAGAGAGGGAACTAAAGTAAAAGTTTCAGACTTAGTTAAAGGTATGGTGATAATTTCCGGTAATGATGCAAGTGTAGCTTTAGCCGAGCATATAGCTGGAAGTGAAGAAAATTTCGTCTATTTAATGGATCAATACGCCGTTGATTTAGGTTTGAGAAATTCTGATTTTAATAATTCAAGTGGATTGCCCGATCCAAATAATGTTAGCTCAGCCCTTGATCTTGCAAAATTAACTGGAGCTATAATTAGAGACTTTCCAGATCATTATCAAATTTATAAGGAGAAAGAATTTTCCTATAGCGCTCCTGGAGAATACGTAGCACCTCAACCAAATAGGAATAGATTATTACATTTAGATGATATGTTTGATGGGGTTAAAACAGGTTATACAAGAGCAGCGGGCCATTGTTTGGTTGGTTCATCAACGAGAGATGATATGAGATTAATTGCAGTTGTTTTAGGAAGTGGCATTGATAAACGATTTGCTGATGTGAGAGCTTTAGTAGGTTATGGATATCAGTATTTTAAAACAAGAGAAATTGTCTCTTCTGGAGATGTGATTGATTCTTTAAGTGTTATAGCTGGAAATCAAGATAGTGTTTCTGTAGGTGTGGATAAAAGTGTAGTAATGACTTTAAAGAAAAATATTGACTTAGAGTTACAAATATTAGCCCAAGAAAGAATAGTTGCTCCCGTTATTAGAGGAACAACAGCAGGAACATTAAAGATCATAGATGAAGATGGCAATATAATTAATGAATCTGAATTAATTTTTCTTGAAGACGTTGAAAAATTAGGTTTTTTTCAATACTGGTTTGCACTTATTTGGGATTGGATAAAATCTCTGTTTATCTAAATTAAACAAATTTAAAAACTACTTCTCTTAAAGAGTCCCATGGACTGCCTTTTAAGAAACCTTTGAATTTCTTATCTGACTCATCGAGTAAAGAAAGAGCACTCTCAATTTTCTTTTTATTAAATCTTTTTGCAATCTTGTTATAGGAAGCAAGCTGAGAGTCCCAAATTCCTAATTTTCTGACCGAGCCACTTCTACTTAATATCATATTTACTGCTTGTAAATCTCTATTAAATAACCAAACCAGCAATGGAATAATTCCAGGTTCATTTTTCTCATAGTAATTTATAACATCAATAACAGAATCTATTTTATTATCTGACAAGGTAATTGATGATTTTCCTATTATCTTTTACAGAGCTTTCAGAAAAGATGCTTTCAATGTACTTTGAATCATCAACTATTTTTAGTAATTCCATATCATTTAAAAGAGCAGAAAAATTTCCTTCATATAATGATTGATGCAATTTAATTTGTTCATCACTTACAAGACTATCCGGAAGATTAAGTCTTAAAAAATTAAAAATTTCTTTTTCAGAGGGTTCAGAGCAATCTATAAGCATNCCTCTAGATAATTTTGAAAATAGTTCTTTTCTAAGCGTACTTACTTTTACTTCTGATATTTCAAGCACCGATATGATATCAGCCTTGTGATTTGATATTAATTCTATTTTTTCCCTAATTTCCTTATTGAGACGATTTTTACTAAATTTAAAAAATATAATCTTACCTGATGCAAACATATCTTGAGACATTGTTGCCTCATTTAGAATTTCAATAAAATCATCATCTTCAAGGTCTAAGTTTATTCTTGTAAATTCTGAGTTCAAAAAATTACACTGAATTATGTGCTCTTTTGATTTAAAAATGCAGGCAGGTTCATCGCCATAAAGCATATAAAAACCCTTATCTAATTCTTTTTTCTGCAAAAAATCTAGGCAACTAGTATTCATTATTGAATATTTTTTTTGATTTTCTCGCAGATATCTTGAATCATAAATTCTCTGTCTTGTTTCTCTAATTCAAGTGACATGTTTGAAGATATATAATTTGTTGGACCCATCTGCATTGATTTAATTTTAATTTTTTGATTTTGAAATTTAATATCTACACTCATAGATGTTTTCGAATTAAACTCCAGCCCCTCTGAATTTATATTATTTGCTAAATTTATTACTTTTAGTCCAGATATCTCTAAATCTTGACCAATATTTGAAAGGCATCTTTTAAATAAAAATCTATCCCTACCCTCAAATGAACTATCAAAAATTAAATTATTTTTTTCAATTGATGAGCAACTACTAAGAAAAAAAATTATAAGAAATCTAATCATTTACAAAATTTATTAATTTATCTTTTATAAATATTACTTTTTTTATTTCATTCCCTTCCAGATATTTAGAAATATTTGGATGTTTTGATACGGCTTTTTCAACGTCACTTTGATTCAGATTGACACGCAGAACTATATTTGCCCTTACTTTACCGTTTACTTGAACTAGATAATTTACTTCACTCCTTTTTTGTTGAAAAAAATCTTCTTTTGGCCAACAAGCGCTACTAAAATTCTTTTCTAACACATCTTCGTAAAGATACTCACAAATATGTGGTGCAATAGGAGATAAAGAAATAAGTAAAAATTCATATACTTTTAAAAATTCATTTTCGTCAGCTGTGATTTTATTTTTATCTATTCTTCTATTTAATTTATTAAATATTTCCATACATGATGAAACTACAGTATTAAGATTCAATCTTTTTTCGTAGTCATCATTAATTTTAATGGACAACTCTTTAATTTCTTCCTCGATGGAAGTATTTGAATCCTTAAAAGCATCCTCAGAACGATTTTTAATCTTTTCAGAAAGTGCATATAACCTTTTTAAAAATCTATGACATCCTTCCAAACCATTATCTGACCACTCTAGTGATTGCTCTGGTGGACTTGCAAAGATCATAAAGGTCCTTATTGAATCTGCTCCATACAATTCAATGTATTTTTCCGGATCAACAACATTTCCCTTCGATTTCGACATCTTTGCACCATCTTTTAGAACCATGCCTTGAGTAAGTAATTTTTTAAATGGTTCATCTCCTTCAACTAACTTCATATCTCTAAGCACTTTATGAAAAAAACGAGCATATAGAAGATGCAATATTGCATGTTCAACTCCACCTATATATAGATCAACGGGCAGCCAATAGTTAGTATTCTCATCAAAAATTTTGTTTTTATTATCTGCAGATGTGTATCGAGCAAAATACCAAGAGGATTCAAAAAATGTGTCAAAAGTATCTGTTTCTCTTATTTCTCCATCAGCAATATTTTTAAAGTCTTCATTTTGATCTAGTGGTTTATGATNTTTATCACCTAAAGGTAATTCAACGGGCAGATTTTGAACGGGTCTTGGTTCTCCATTTTTATAGACAATTGGAATTGGACATCCCCAGTATCTTTGTCTGCTAACACCCCAATCTCTTAGTCTGTATTGATAGAGTTCTTTTCCCACATGATTATCACTCAACATTTTCGATATTTTTTTAAAAGCTTCATCAACATTTAAATTATTTAATTCTTGGGAATTAATTAACCTGCCATCTCCAGAATAAGGAAGTGGTTCTTCAGATTCAATTACACGTTTGATTTGAATTTTATATTTTTCAGCAAATTCAAAATCCCGCTCGTCATGTCCAGGGACTCCCATAATAGCTCCCGTTCCATAATCCATTAGGACATAATTTATTATCCATATAGGAATATTTTCATTTGTAATTGGATTGAAAACATTAAATGAAGTTTTGTAACCTAACTTTTCTGCCTTAGTTATGTCTGATTCAGCTGTAGAGCCTTTACTTTGTTCTTTGATAAAAGCGGCCAGCTTCACATCATTTTTTGATAATTGTTCTGCTAGTGGATGTTGAGGAGATAATCCAAAGAATGTAACTCCAAATAATGTATCAGGCCTAGTAGTAAATGCTTTCAAAGTTTTATTTTCAAAATCAGTNTTAAAATCAATTTCTATACCTTTTGACTTCCCAATCCAGTTTTTTTGCATGTTGACTACATTTTCTGGCCAATCTATATCTTCAAGACCAGACTCAAGCTCATCTACATATTCGGTAATTTTTAAGAACCATGTGTCAATTTCCTTCCTTACAACATCTGCCCCAGTTCTCCATCCTTTGCCATCTATTACTTGTTCATTAGCTAATACTGTTTTATCTATTGGATCCCAATTGACCATTGATTTTTTTCTATAAGCTAAACCTTTCTCAAACATCTTTATAAATATCTCTTGTTCAAATTTGTAGTAAGAAACATCAGAGGTATTTACTTCTTTTGACCAGTCATAGCTAAATCCTAATGACTTTAATTGTTTCGTCATGTGTTTAATATTTTCATCTGTCCATTTTTTAGGATGTATTTTTTTATCTAATGCCGCATTTTCTGCTGGTAAACCAAATGCATCCCAGCCCATTGGTTGCAAAACATTGAATCCTTTAAGTCTTTTATACCTTGAAATAGCATCACCAATTGTATAGTTCCTGACATGACCCATGTGAAGATTTCCTGAAGGATATGGCAACATTGATAAGCAATAAAATTTTGGTTTGTTTTGATCTATTTCAGCTTTGTAAGTATTTTGCTGATGCCATTTTTTCTGAGCTTCCAACTCAATTTGTTTAAAGTTATAAATATCACTCATTTAATAATTTTCTCCTCAAGATATTTAATATAATAATCAAGGTTTAAAAAGCCTTTATCTTCTAAAATTCTTTGATGTAGATTTTGATTGGTTTTAATCCCTTCAACAACTAACTCTTGTAAGGCAACCCGCATTTTATTAATCACCCTATCTCTATCCTTATCTTTGACAATTACTTCAGCTATAAGAGAATCATAGTTTGCTGGCACTTGATATCCAGAATAGATTTGTGACTCAAATCTTACATGATAACCTCCTGGTCTGTGCACTCTCTCTATTCGGCCTGGAGAGGGAACAAATGTTTCTGGATCTTCAGCGTTTATTCTGCATTGCATAGCATGNCCGTTAACTTTTAAATCCTCCTGTTTGAAATCATATTTATTTTCAAGTGCAAGAAGTAATTGAGCTTGAACTAAATCTACACCCGTAATCATCTCAGTAACTGTATGTTCCACTTGAATTCTTGTGTTCATTTCAATGAAATAAAAATCATTATTTTCATACAGGAATTCAATGGTTCCTGCACCCTCATAATTTAGTTTTTTACAAGCTTCTACTGATAGGTTTTGAATTTCCTCTAATTTTTGATTATCTATATTGAGGGCAGGGGCTTCTTCAANAATTTTTTGATATTTTCTTTGCAAAGAGCAATCTCTAGTAAATAAATGTACTGCCTCACCCTTACCATTTCCAAAAATTTGTACTTCAATATGCCTTGGTTTTTTTAAATATTTTTCAATAAAAATTTTTCCATCTCCAAAAGCTAATTCAGCTTCATTTTGTGCAGATTGGATTGATTGCCATAACTCATCTGATGAATTAACAACTCTCATACCTCTTCCTCCTCCACCTGCAGAAGCTTTAATGATTACTGGATAGCCAATCTCTTCAACAATTTTAATTGCTTCATTTTCAGTAGAAATTTCTCCCTCATATCCAGGCACTACAGGTATATTCAAAGATTTTGCTAATTCTTTAGCTTTAATTTTNTCGCCCATAATTGCTATTACTTCTGGGTCAGGTCCAATAAACTTAAAACCACTTTCTCTGCACTTTTCAGCAAAAGAAGCATTTTCTGCTAGAAAACCAAAACCAGGATAAATTGCATCAGCACCTGATAATTCTGCAGCTGAAATTATTGCTGCCTCATTAAGATAGCTATCTTTAGTCTCAGGAGGGCCAATACAAATTGCCTCATCCGATAGCTTTAAGTGTTTTTGGTCTCGGTCTATCGTAGAGTAAACAGATGCAACTGAGTATCCCAACTCTCTTGCGGCACGTAGTGCTCTTATTGCAATAACGCCTCGGTTAGCAATTAGAATTTTTTTAGATTGTTTCAATTGATACTAATGATTCGTTGAATTCTACTGGTTGTCCATTTTCAACTTTTATATCCACTATTTTTCCATCAAACTCAGATTTAACTTGGTTCATCATTTTCATGGCTTCAATTATGCAGATAGTGTCTCCTTTTTTCACCCTTTGTCCAATTTCAACAAATGGCGGTTTACCCGGTGCTGGACTTCTATAAAAAGTACCAACCATTGGAGATTGAATAAAAGATAAATTTTCTTCAGGTTCGTCTACATTATCCACTATCTCCTTGCTTTGCACCTGCGGTGCAACTATCTGTTGAGGAATTTCAACATCACCTTTTTTTCTATTTATTCGAACACTTTCTTCACCCTCTTTAACTTCAATTTCATTTAAATCAGATTCTTGAAGCATTTCGATGAGTTTTTTAATTTTTCTAAGATCCATCTTTACCTCTCATAATTTTATCTAGAGCAAATTCATACCCATCAAAACCAAAACCTACAATTGAACCTACAGCTATGTCATTAAAAAAAGATTTATGCCTAAATTCTTCTCGAGCATAAACATTTGATATGTGTACTTCATAAAATGGTAGCTTTACTGAAAGTATCGCATCTCTTATAGCAATACTAGTATGAGTAAAAGCACCAAAATTAAAAATACCATAGCTGTAATTTTCAGTTTTTTGTGAGTGAATCTTTTCAATAATCTCTTTTTCAGAATTACTTTGAAAAAATTCTAAATTTACATCATGTTTTTTCCCAACTAACATGCTCTCTAAATCGCTTAATGATTTGTTTCCATAAACATCAGTCTCACGACTTCCGAGCATATTTAAATTAGGTCCATTTATTATCAAAATTTTCATTTAAAAGATTTTAAAAGATTTTAAATACATTTTCAAAGAAAATAGAGACTTTTAATAATATGATTTTTTATTTTTTTTGTTTATTTGTGCTTAAAAATGAAATTTATTTAGTTTTTATAGCTTGGAAATTACAATCTAGGCTATAATTACCCTCCTTAAATGATAACAAGAAACTTTCCAAAAACCAGAGCTAGAAGACTCAGAAAAAATTCTGTGATTAGAGATTTAATTTCAGAAACATCTTTAAATCATAAAAAACTAATTCAACCATTGTTTATTTCGGACACAGTTAAAGGAGTGGAAGAAATTAGTTCGATGCCAAATCAATTTAGATTTGATCAGAATTCAGTTTTAAAAGAAATTGAAGAACTGAAAGGACTTGGTATAAACACAATTGCTTTGTTTCCACATCTCAAGTCTATTGAAAAGGATAATGAGGGTTCTGAGGCACTAAATCCAGAAAATTTTTTATGCGACACACTCAAAAAAATAAAACAACATTTTCCTGATTTAGTTGTGATTGTTGACGTCGCATTAGATCCCTATACAACTTCAGGGCATGATGGAATTTTAAAAGACGGAAAAGTTGATAATGACCTCACTCTTGATGCGCTTTCTAAGATGTCAATTACACTCACTCATTCTGGAGCTGATATTCTTGCACCATCGGATATGATGGACGGTAGAATTGGGTATATTAGAGATGAGTTAGAGAAAAATGATTTCAAAGATACTGTTATTCTTAGTTACGCCGTAAAATACGCCTCTAGTTATTATGGGCCATTCAGAGATGCAGTAGGCTCTAAGCAGAAAGAGGGGATATCAAAAAAAACCTATCAAATGGATTTTAGAAATTCAAAAGAAGCAAGAAAAGAAGTTGAATTAGACATACAAGAAGGTGCTGACATATTGATGGTTAAACCAGCACTTCCAAATTTAGATGTCATCAAAGTTGTTTCAGAGGAATACGATTTACCTGTATTCGCATACCAAGTAAGTGGAGAGTATTCGATGCTGATGAATGGTATTGACAAAAATTTATTCGACTCTAATGTAATACCTGAAACTCTAGTGAGTATATTCAGAGCTGGTAGTTCATCAGTTTTAACATACTTCGCTAAGTGGATCGCAGAAAATAATGGCTAACGATATTAATAAAGATAATTTTTCCTCGGAGGTCTTGGAAAACGATAAATTAGTCCTAGTAGATTTTTGGGCTGAATGGTGTGGTCCATGCAAACAAATTTCTCCAAGACTTGAAGAATTAGCTAATAAATACTCAGAAAATCTAACAGTATGTAAAGTTAATGTTGATGAGAATAGAGAATTAGCTATTGAATATAATATNAGAAGTATCCCTGCTTTGATTATTTTTAANNGTGGTGAGATGGTTGATAGTCTAATTGGNGCAGTGAGTTTAGAAGAGTTGGAGGATCTTGTAACTAGAAATCTATAAAACTTTACAAAAAAATTTAAACTGTTATCTTATACAAATCTTCACATCTCAAATTCCAATTTTTAGAAAATGAATGCATTAGAATTAAAACAAAAAAATACTAAAGAACTGTTAGAAATTGCTGAAGGTCATGGTTTAAAGCACGTCTCCAGACAGAAAAAAGCAGACATAATTTTTAATATTCTTAAAACAATCTCTTCGGATGGGAAAGAGTTATTAGGAGGTGGAATTCTAGAAACCTTACCTGATGGATTTGGTTTTTTGAGATCTCCTTGGGGTTCTTATCTTGCAGGGCCAGATGATGTTTATGTTTCACCAAGTCAAATAAGAAAATTTAACTTAAGAACTGGTGATTTCGTAGTCGGAAATATAAGACCACCAAGAGAGCAAGAAAGATATTTTGCCTTAGTGCAGGTAGAGACAATTAATGATAATGAGCCTAAGAAAAGTCAAGAAAAAATAGCCTTTGAAAATTTAACTCCTTTGTTTCCAGACTCAAGACTAAAACTTGAAACAGGTTCAGGAAGTTCCGAAGATATTTCACCAAGAATAATTGATCTTGTAGCACCAATTGGAAAAGGGCAAAGGGGTTTAATTGTGTCTCCACCTAAAGCTGGTAAGACATTACTTTTACAAAATCTTGCTCAGTCAATCATTAAAAATAGTCCTGATGTGCATGTGATAGTTCTGCTTATTGATGAGAGGCCTGAAGAAGTTACAGATATGCAGAGGTCTGTAGATGCAGAAGTTGTAGCCAGCACTTTTGATGAATCTCCACAAAGACATGTTCAAGTTGCAGATCTTGTTATAGAGAAAGCAAAAAGACTTGTTGAACATAAAAAAGATGTGGTGATTTTGCTCGACTCAATTACTAGACTTGGTCGTGCATACAACACAGTTCAGCCCGCTAGTGGAAAGATTTTAACAGGTGGTGTTGATTCAAATGCTTTAGAAAGACCAAAAAGATTTTATGGTGCAGCAAGAAATGTTGAAGAGGGAGGTAGCTTAACAATTTTAGCTACAGCTCTTGTTGAAACAGGTTCAAAAATGGATGAAGTTATTTATGAGGAATTCAAAGGTACAGGAAATATGGAAGTTCATTTAGAAAGGAAAATTGCTGAAAGAAGAATCTTCCCTGCTATAAATATTCTTCGATCAGGNACAAGAAGAGAAGACCTATTAACAGAAGAAACNGAATTACAAAGAATGGTAGCTTTAAGAAAGGTCGTAAGCGATATGGAAGAAGTTGCTGCCACTGAATTTTTGATTTCTAAACTTAAAAACACAAAAACTAATGAAGAATTCTTTTCTTCAATGACAAAACCAAAAGCTAAATAATTTCTTTTATTTTTTTCTCTAAGTTATCAGAAAAATAATCTAACAATTTTATTTTGAATCCAAGTGACTCAACATATTTATTGATACGAGGCGATATACCTAAGAAGGTTTTTTGATGGGTGAAATTTATCTCCTTGAAATAAATTTCAGCAGAGAATTTACTTGGAAAAATAATAATATTTGCCCTTTCAAAATCTTCTTTTAAATGCTCATAATTCTGGAATTTTTCTCTTTTATAACAACAAATTTGTTTTACATTTTTACCCATTTCTTTAAGCTCATTTTCAATTTGGTCTAACCCACCCTCTCCTTTAACAATTAAATAATCATCTCCTTTAGAATTCTCTTTTATTGTTTCCATCAATCCATCAGAGCCAGGGGAAGTTGGTATTTTTGCCACTAAATTGCTTTGAAGAAGAGTTGCTTCAGTGCCTTTACCCATAGCAAAAATTTGTTTATCTTGCAGTGAATTTAGATCTCTGAAATTTTCAACAGCTGGACTACTTTGAAAAATAACATTTTGAAAATTTTTATCTTCAAAGGAATATTCAATCGGAACTAACTTGAATAATGGAATATTTTTAATTGAATTCATTTCTACGAATTCAAAATTTCCTTTAGCTCTTGTATCAATTATGTTCATCTAATAATTTTTTTGCATTATTTCTATTAAACTCTTCAGTAGCAAGTTCAATTAATTTTTGAGGGTCTGAATGTGTTTTTTCTGCAGAAAAAAATTCATTTTTACCGAATACTTGAAAAGTTAGTTTATGCTCTCCATTCGCTATTCTGCCATTGCTTACTGACCTTACAGAAATTGCTGAATTGCAATCAGCATTAATATTCCTTAAAAAACTTTTATATATGTCCATACCTAGCTTATGTATTTTATATTTATCTTTATCAAAAAAATTATTAAGCATTTTAGAAACATCTGTTCCTTTCAGGCACTGAAGACAAATTAAGCCTTGTGCGCTTGGAGTAAGAAAATCAAGATTGTAAGAATTAAGATTAAAACCAAGTCTAGTGCAGCCGGCATTTGCCAGAATGATACAGTCATACTCACCGGAATTAAGTTTCCTAATTCTAGTATCAATATTTCCATTTAAAGAAAAAATTTTTTCAGCGCCTAACAAAAATTTAGCTTGCATCTTTCGTCTTAAACTCGAGGTTCCAAGAATCATTTCTGAAGAAAATTTTTTTTTATTTTTATCTCTGAAAATAATCCGATCAGATGACCACGTAGAGATATCCTCTGTGCTTTCTCTTAGATAAAAATAATCAAATTCTTTACTCTCTGTAGCTGGCAGATCTTTTGCAGAGTGTACAGCAATGTCGATATCTCCAGAGGAGATTTTTTCTTCGATATCTTGAACAAAATTCAATTTATCAAACTGCGTTCTACCTTTTGCACTCTCTTTATCTCCTTTAGTGACAATTTTTTCTGTTACATAATCTTCAATTCCAATTTCTTCCATTGAAATTTCAACTTGCTTTAAAGCTAAACTAGAACTTCTCGATCCAATCCTAATATTCATTTATTCACAGTAAATATTGATCCTAAAGCGTCACCAGTTTTTGATGTTTTAAGCATTTTTAAATTTTGATTTTTAAGCACTTTATCATGTGCTGATTGTTCCACATAAATTATTGTTCCTGATAGAGAAACTCTATCTATAACTTTACATAAAAAATCACCATAATAGTCCCTTGCATAAGGTGGATCAAAGAAAATAATGTTAAATCCTTTTTCTTTAAATCTTCTTACAAAATCTTCTGCTCTAGTTCTATGAAGCTTTGATTTATCTACAACATTTAAGGAAGAAATATTATCTTTTAAATTTTTATAGAGACTAGGGTTTTGTTCAATAAAAGTACAAGATTTTGCCCCATTAGAAATGGCCTCAATGCCTAAAGAACCTGAACCTGCAAAAAGATCTAAACATTCAGAATTTTCAATATCAGGTTTAAGCCATGAAAAAATTTTTTCTCTAAGTTTTTCTGGAGTGGGCTTTAGATTAGCGTTCTTCGATGTTTTGATTCTTCTACTACCTAGAGTGCCTGAGATGATTCTTAATTTACTGCTCATTTCGAGCAATTATTTTTACAGATAAAGGTATTGTCTTTTTCAGTTAAGTCATTAATGGATTTAAATACTCCACACTTTTGACACTCTTGCACTTCTGCAACCTTACTATTTTTTTTGGCATTAAGGATAAAATTCTGAACAAGGCGTTTTACAAGCATTCTTATAAGGAAATAAGCGATAGGTGCAATTACACCCACAACGATAAAATTCATATTAGTTTACTTCTTCAAGAGCTTTTACTTTGTCAGCGTAGTCTTTATAGCCAAGTTTTGTATAAGCCTCTCTCATTATTTTAAGAGCACGTTTTTTTTCTGAAGTATTGGGCATATTCTTGATAATATAGGTAGCTCTATTTAGTGCAGCAACATAAGCCCCTCTTTTCAAGTAATATTCAGCACTATCAAGTTCATTGCTAGCTATTAGATTCCTTAAAAAAACTAATCTTGATCTAGCTTCATCTACATAATCACTTTCAGGATATCTAATTAAGAATTCTGTAAGATCAGCAAAAGATTTTTTTGCACCTGTCACATCTCTTTTTGCTAGATTTAATGTTAAAAAATCACTAAATAGACCATCATCAGCATAGTATCCAGTCATCCCTTTCATAAAATAGGCATAATCTATATTTGTATTCCTAGGATAGAGACGAATGAATTTTTCAGCTGCTGCATAAGAGGCATCAAAATTGCCTGTCATGTAGTGTACATAAATTAAATCTGCTCTTGCTTGCTCAGCATAAACACCAAATGGATAAGATCTTTCGATTCTAAATAGGGCTTCAGCAGCACCAGTATAATTTCTGGAACTGATTCTACTTTGCGCAAGATTGTAGAGATTTACTTCAGGTGTGTCTGCTTCTTCTTTCTTATCATTTGACGAGCAACCTCCAAGCCAAAGACCTGCCAAAATCAATAAAAGGTATTTATATCTCATTTAAAATTTTTTGCTTTAAACTAAAAAGTAATGATAACAAAAACTTTTAATATTGACGAAGCCAATATTAACAAGAGGCTTGATTCATTTCTTTCTGATATTTTAGACGATATTTCTAGAGGATTAGTTCAACAATTAATTGAACAAGGTAATGTATTGGTAAATGATCTTGAAGTTAAAAAAAATTATAAACTGCGGTTAAATGATCAAATTCAAGTCATTTTACAATTTCCAGAAGTTATTGAAGATGAGCCTCAAAACATTCCTTTAGATATAGTTTTCGAAAATGAAGATTTTTACATCATCAATAAACAAGCAGGGCTTACAGTTCATCCAGGAGCTGGCCAAAAAGATAACACTTTGCTAAATGGGCTTTTGCATTTAAATAAAAAAGCTTGTGAACTTTCAAGATGTGGCATAGTTCATAGATTGGACAAAGAGACAAGTGGTTTAATGGTTGTAGCAAAAAAACATAGCTCTCAAACAATACTTACCAATTTAATAAAAGACAGAGCTATTGAAAGAAAATATTATGCACTGGTCCACGGAAATGTAATTTCTGGCGGGACTATTGATGAGCCCATAGAAAGACATCCAAAAAATAGATTGATTTTTACTGTTGATCAGGAGGGAAAAGAATCAAAAACTCACTACCTTGTAAAAGAGAGGTATGAAAATTTTTCCCTACTTGATGTGAAATTAGAGACTGGCAGAACACATCAAATAAGAGTTCATCTAAAACACATCGGTTTTCCTATTGCAGGTGATAAGCAATATACAAAGATTTCTAACTGGAAGGGAAGTTCAGAAAAAGAACTTAATGTTATCAATTCTCTTAAAGGGCAATTTTTACATGCTTACAGCTTGGCCTTTTTATTTAAAAATGAGAGCTTTTCATTTTCTGCAGAATTGCCAGATTACCTTACAACAGTATTAAAAAACCTCTAAAGATGGAAGAAAAAATAATTAACTACAACGAATTAAAATTTGAGATTCTTAATGAAAAACCAAAAATTGTTATTGCCTTAAAAAGTAAAAAAAATTTTTCTAAAGTAAATGAAACNAATAAAAAGAAAATATTAAATAACTTATTNAGCCTAAANGGTTACAAAGATTTTAATCAAAANCATGGAACAAATATTTTTAATCACGATGAANAGGNTCAAAAAAATTATGATGGTTTCTTCTTGGCTGAAAAGAAAAAAGCGATGGGGTTAAAAACAGCAGACTGCATACCACTTTTTCTATGGAATAAAAAAGTTGATAAAGTCTTCGGACTTCACTGTGGTTGGAAAGGAATTGTTAGTGGTATTATTGAGAAGGTTTTGAGTTCTGATAATGGCAAAGATCTAGCTTTTGCATTCTTGGGTCCACATGTCTCTCAAGCAAATTTTGAAGTTCAAAAGGATCTTATTTCTGCTTTAGAAAGAGCAAACTTTGATACTTCCAAGGCTTTAGTTGAGAAAAAACAGGCTTTTTATCTGTCTTTGCGTGAATTATGTCGCCAAAAATTAGACAATTTTTCAGTTGAAATTATTAACAAAGAATCAGAGTGTTCTTATGAAAAAAAAGATAAACTTTTCTCTTTCCGAAGAGCGAAAGCAAAAACTTCTAATAACATTACTTTTACTTGGTTATAAAGGTGTTAAAAACTTAAAAAAAAGCTTTATTTTTTTGTTTAAAAAACTACAATGGGGGTTTCCCCACAATGATGGGGTTGGTCTGATTGAGAAAAATTTAGTCACTCATATGTGGGTGCCCAAAAAAAAATCGCCACTTTTAGTGGCAAAACAGTTTATTTGAAGAGTTTGATCATGGCTCAGATTGAACGCTGGCGGCAGGCCTCATACATGCAAGTTGAACGAGAAAGTATCTTCGGATGCGAGTACAGTGGCGGACGGGTGAGTAATACATAGGAATCTACCCAATGGAGGGGGATAGCTCGAGGAAACTCGAATTAATACCGCATAATCTCCACGGAGTAAAGAGGGCTTCGGCTCTCGCCATCGGATGAGCCTATGCAAGATTAGCTTGTTGGTAAGGTAATGGCTTACCAAGGCTACGATCTTTAGCTGGTTTGAGAGGACGACCAGCCACATCGGGACTGAGACACGGCCCGGACTTCTACGGAAGGCAGCAGTAGGGAATATTGGACAATGAGCGAAAGCTTGATCCAGCNATGCCGCGTGTGCGATGANGNCCNTNGGGTTGTAAAGCACTTTAGGTNANGAGGAAAAGATTNGGTNTTAATACCACNNAANNNTGANGTTAATTNCAGAATAAGCACCGGCTAAATCCGTGCCAGCAGCCGCGGTAATACGGATGGTGCAAGCGTTAATCGGAATTACTGGGCGTAAAGCGCGCGTAGGTGGCATACTAAGTTAGATGTGAAATCCCGGGGCTTAACCTCGGAACTGCATCTAAAACTGGTAAGCTAGAGTACTAGAGAGGAAAGTAGAATTCTTAGTGTAGCGGTGGAATGCGTAGATATTAAGAGGAATACCAATGGCGAAGGCAACTTTCTGGATAGATACTGACACTGAGGTGCGAAAGCGTGGGGAGCAAACAGGATTAGATACCCTGGTAGTCCACGCCGTAAACGATGATAACTAGCCGTTGGATTTATTCCAGTGGCGCAGCTAACGCATTAAGTTATCCGCCTGGGGAGTACGGCCGCAAGGCTAAAACTCAAATGAATTGACGGGGACCCGCACAAGCGGTGGAGCATGTGGTTTAATTCGATGCAACGCGAAA
>FUFK010041579.1_pt1 | contig 24969 bp, 29 predicted proteins | sample 1021851 | NCBI WGS metagenome assembly FUFK01 (sample SAMEA51879418, study PRJEB19060) | metagenome | reverse complement strand
ATTGATGTAGTGATGTCAATCAGAACTACTCATAGTGGTAGTAGATATGGTAGAAGTGGTGGTTCAGATGTTCCAATGATTATGGTTTGTTATGATTCAAGAACAGACAAGTTACAAAAAGTAAAAAGTTTGTTTGGGGCTCTTGATGTTAGTGGAACTACTCCTGAGGGTTTGTGTTTCGAGGCCATTGAGAAAGATTTGATTCCAGGTAACTCTAATCAAGATAGTTACTTTATCAACTTTTCAGACGGACAACCTTACTATGATAACTCAGAAATCTACTACTCTGGTGAGAGAGCTCAAAGACACACTAAGAAAATGTGTGACAATATGAGAGCTAAAGGTATTAGTGTTCTGAGTTACTTCATTAGTGATTACGAAATGTCTGATGATAGTTATGACGCTAAGGCTTTCAAGTCAATGTATGGTAAGGACGCTGAGTTCATCACTCCAACTAATATGATGGCTGTGGCTAAAACAATGAACAAAAAATTCTTGGAGGTATAGAATGGAAAAGCAAGAAGTGTTAGATAGGTTAGAAGAAATCGCTGATAGTATGGATAGTGATTTCTTAAACAGACAAGAGATACAAGCTATTGTAGATGATATAAAAGATTTACAATGGCAATTAAATGCAAACACAAAGGATTTTTAAATGGCTGATTTTATAATAACAATGACGATAGTTTGTATCTTACTATTGATAATAGAAAAATTAGTTGGGAAGATATTAGATAAAATAAAATAAGGAGTTCTTATGGACGAAAGAGAAATAATTTATGAGAGGGTAGGTAACTACACCAAATATAAATTGGTAGAGATGTTAGTTGAAAAACATAAAGGTAAATTTAAAAACCTAAATCAAATTGAAGAGTTAGCAGATGAGATTCTACAAGTGTTAGCAATCTCTGGCTTGAAACACTACAATGATTTAAGAGAGGGGTTCAATGAGGATAGGGATTGATTGTGATGGTGTGTTGAGAGATTTGATTACTTGTATTACAGATACAGTAAAAGAAACTCATCCACAACATTCGGATAAAATACTTGAACCAACCTCTTGGGATTGGGACCAGTGGTTACCTTTTTGGACAAATGATGAAACAGAGAAATATGTTTTTGAAGATAACTATTTAGATTTCTTTGGACCTGAATGTCCACCAATCAAATCAGCTGTTGAGGATTGGAATAAGTTAAGAGCTTGGGCTATTGAGAACGGACACGAGTTAATATTAGTATCAGCCCAACGACCACATTGTATTGAACCAACTGAAGAATGGTTACAACGCTGGGGGTTTGTTGGCTGGGATGAAATTCATTTTGAGAAAAACAAACACTTGGTTGACGTTGATGTGTTAATTGATGACTCTCCTGAAAAGTTAGAGAAATTTGAAAAAGAAAGTGTAAAACACGGAACTGCAATATGTATGAAACAATCTTGGAATAAGGATTTTTCTGACACGCATTATATGAACATTGACAGATTGTCAGACATAACAACAAGATTATATGAAGAAGATACATTGAAATAGTTTGGTATGCTTTTTGTATAATATATAGTGTAGACATTTTTTATTAAATAAATTAGGAGAACAAAATATGTTACTAACAGATAGATTAATAGATAATTTTTTTGATGATAGTTTTGCAATCAGAAAAATGAATAGAATAAATTATACAGATGATGTTACACACGATGATGATGGTGCTACAATAAAAATGAAAGTACCAGGCTTCAATAAAAAATCAATTGACATCTCTGTTGATTCTGAAACTTTAACAATTGAAGGTAAGACAGATGATGATTCATTTGTAAAAAGATTTTCAATTGATAACAAGTTTGACTTTGATTCAATTGANGCTAAGGTGGTTGATGGTTTGTTAACTTTATCCATACCATACAAAGCTGAAGTTAAACCAAGAAAGATAAAAGTAAATTAATGTTACCTGAGTTTATTGATTTTCAAGGTAAGAAGTGGGAGGTCGTTGGTAAGGTTGAGGGGAATCGTATTGACGACCACACCAAACTTAAAAAAATTTATGGATGTGATTTAGTTTTAAAAAATAATCAAAATCAATTTTGGATGCTACAGGAGGTTATTGATGTCGAGTTCGAAGAACTATAAATAGGTTACAATATCTTCATCAAAGAAAAGGTTTCATTTACTTGAAACCTTTTTTTTCTCTGGAAAAAATAATGCTTGACATATATATTGCAAATGTCGTATATTAAAAGGTATAGTTATGTCAAAAGAAAATGAAATAGAATTAATGAGTTTTACTGAAAAAGGTCAAAGGTGGTTACAATGTAAATCTTGTTATGAGTATCAAAAGGTTGAAGAGAATACAAAATCTATAACCTGTGCTAGATGTACAATGATAGGAACTTTAAAAAGAAAACCAATGGACAAGTTCTTTGCAAAACAAAGAGTATCAACTGGAAGACCAGCCGGTTGGCATTTTATGAATGAGTTTGTTGATAAAGATGGTAATGTGTTTCACAAAGGAAAAGAACAACCTGATTTAAAGGGAACTCTTAAACCTACTAAAGTGAAACCACCAAAGAAAAGAAAGAAGTTGACAGCTGATGAAAAGTTATTTAAGAGAGCTGCTGAACATAAGAAAAGATTAAAAGCTAAAAGAGGTAAATAATGATAATAAAAGATAAGAATAAACTAAAAGAAAAATGTTCACCTGTATCAGTAAAAGAAGGTGAAGAAATTGGTGTCAGGTTATTACACGAATTAAGAGAATCAGAAAATGGTATTGGTTTGGCTGCAAATCAAATCGGTATCAATAAAAGAGTTTGTGTGATTAATGTAAAAGAACCATTGGTTTTAATCAATCCTAAAATTGTAGAAAAGTCAAAAGAACAATTTGTATTTCCAGAAGGTTGTTTATCATTTCCAAATAAAAAGGTAAGGACTATTAGACATAAAGAAATAACTGTTGAAGCTGATAACCATAGTGGTAGATTAGTTTTTTCAGCTGATAGTAAAGAAATCAATGACGCATTTGAATGTGTTTGTGTTCAACACGAAATTGACCACTTGAATGGAATTACAATGTTTGATAGAGAGTTCAAATCTGAACCACTTGTTCGTGGTGTTAATGCTCCAAAGAAAATCGGTAGAAATGAAAAAGTAACCATCACCAAAGGTTCAGAGTCCAAAGTATTGAAATACAAAAAGGCTCAACCAATGTTGGAGGATGGATGGACATTATCAATTTAATAAAAGATTTAATCNTACATATGATNTATTTNGNTNNNTTTTTTANNATAGCAACTNTATTNGGTTTTNNAATNTTATTTATGGTTATATGGGATTGTTTGATATTTATAGTAAAGAGGANTGGAGANNTNTTATGGCTNAAGAAAANAAAGAAATAAGATTAGAAAAAGTATTACAAGATATGAGTCATTCATTAAATCACATTGAAGATATAATGGCTGATGATAGAGCTCTATTAGCTAAATTAGTCACACAAAACAATACAATAGTTGACTATTTAAAACAATTAGAAATAGATGTAGTTGAAGAATATGAAAATTCACTTGTATCAGAGTTATCAGAAGAAGAACAGAAAAATATAAAAAAAGCTAAAGAACTTAAAGAAGTACTTAATGACTTTATGGATAAAAGAAAAGATTTAAAAGAGTTTGAGAAAGAATTGAAAAAAAATAAGGATATGTTAACACCTGGTCAAGTAGGTGATGCATAAAAAAAATCACTCGTTTTAAAAAAACGATGATACTTATATAAAATGGTTATAAAAAGAATTATATGAAAACACACATTAAAAAAGTCAGTCCTTGACTTTTTAATTCCCCTGGTTAATATAGATGTTATTATGGAATCCTAATGGGATTATTGTGTGCTTTTTATATAGTAGGTAAAACAAAACAACGAGTAAGTTAATAGTTAGGGAGAAAACTAATATGAAGAACCTTAGTATGAAGACTCTAATCATCTACTCAATCGCTTTCTTAGGATTGTTTGGTATTGTTAGAGCTAATGAAGTAGTTACAGAAACTTCACAACCTGTCGTGTCTGTGACTGGTGAATTAAGCACGGACATTACCTTTGGTGACGCTACTACATTTACAAGTCCATATACTGGATTAGTATTTAGTGGTGACGGATGGGTTGTAAGTACAAATCTATCAGATGGTATGGTTAATATCGAAGAAGCGAAGTATTCGTGGAATGTCGTAGACGGTGTGACTTTAACATTTGGTAGTCAAGCAGAACCTTACGGATTAGCATGGGGCTTACATAGACCATCTAACAACTGGTTTGCTTCAACTCCAAGAGACCATGCAGTTACGAATGGTGTCGGATTTGGATTGAACAAATGGGGTGTTGGTGCTGATTTGTTTTGGGGAGGAGATTCAATGAATGAAGAAGATGAAACAGAACTTTATTGGGCTGGTAGATTTTCTTATGGATTGAATTTGCTTGGGATAGATTCTAATGTAGGACTATCGTTAAATAGTAACGAAGCTCAACTAATTGATGTTTCAGCAGGTAACAATGTGTTTGAAGCGTCTTTTGAGTATGATTTGTCTGAAGAGGCAGATGGTGCATATTGGTTGAGAGGTGTAGTAACACCAACTCAAGTTCAAGGTGCATTTCTACTNATCGGNTTAAANTCCGATGAAGTTGTGACATATGGAGTTGGGTATAANTGCTCGGACAATATGAAAGTTGTTTCCGAGTTTAATTCTGGATTGAAAGATGCAGAAGGTAACGANNTCGAAAATGACTTCTCAATACGAGCAAGTTATTCATTCTAATAATAAACAATAAACAACGGAGGANTTAACATGAATGTTAAATCAATTTTCGGAACAATAGGTGATACACTAACTGGATTATTTGGTGTACTAACAGGTCTTGTAGGTGTAGGTATTATGTCTCAAGTAATCTTTGGTACAGGTTGGATGGGTATCGATGTAATAGCAAATATCTCAGGTATTGTTAATACATTCCTATCAGGTGGTGTAACTGGATTACTTACATTGATTGTTCTATTTTCATTAATAGATAATAAGTAAGTGATTTAAATCACAAGTAAATTATGGGGTTGCTTCGGTAACCCCATTTTTTTTACAAGAAACCTCAATATATATTATATTTATAGTAAACCAACAGAGGTTAATATAGGAGAAGTTACTTATGGCAAAATCAAAAGTTACTCAAAAAAAGGTTACCCTTTCCGAATTAAATAATCATAACATAACAAATAAGCGCCAAGCATTGAAAGATTTGAAGATGTTAAACTTCGATGAGATTCAATTTAAAAATCCAGCACAAAGAAGATTCTACAAAACCATATCTTCAAAAGATATAACATTTGGAATCGGTCCTGCTGGATGTGGTAAGACTTATTTATCAGTTCACAAAGCTCTTAGAGAGTTAGGTGATAAAGATTCGACAATAGATGGTATCGTTATTGTTAAACCATTAGTTGAAGCTGCTGGTGAAAAGATAGGATTCTTACCTGGTGATGTAGAGGAAAAGACATTACCATTTATGATGTCGTTTTATTACAATATGGAACAGATTATTGGTAAACAAAGATTACAAGTATTGAAAGATAGTAATACGATTCAAGTTATTCCTATGGCTTATATGAGAGGTATTACTCTTGCAAATAAATTTGTAATTCTCGATGAAGCACANAACGCAACACCTGAACAAATNAAAATGTTTGTAACAAGATTNGGTGAAGGTTCNAGATATATCATTACTGGTGANTTAGCACAATCNGATATNAAACGNGGTATGAGTGGATTNGAAGATGCAATNAAAAGATTNGCTGGTGTNCATGGTGTAGGTTTAGCTCAATTCAAAGAAAAAGATATTGTAAGACATTCATTGGTTAGAAGATTACTGAAACGATATAAAGATAGTTTTAATATTATNGATGANGTATCAGCTGANAAAACNATATCAATGTGGATTCACGATGAAGGTTTAGATNCTNNNANNGATGGTTCANATGATGGTGATTATCATTTTATCAATTAAAAAAATAAAAAAAGCTTGACAATAATAGTATAAAGGTTGTATATTAATAATAGATTAATATGGAGAAATCTTTATGATTAAAACAACTCATGCAACATTGGTATCTGTAATAGCAATGTTGACTTTAACTTGGTGGTTTGATGGTATAACGGATAACCATTGGGAAGAAAGAAAAAGGTTGCAAGATAGAATAACAAAGTTAGAAAATGATTGTAGTAATATTTATCCTAACAGAATATCATATACTGTTACGGTTACTACTTACAATCCAACTGTAAGACAATGTGATTCAACACCNAACATCACAGCTGATGGAACAAGATTTCATACTTGGAAAGCATCTTCATATAGATACGTCGCTTTATCAAGAGACTTGTTATCAAGATGGGGTGGGCCTTTTGACTACGGAGATTACATCGTAATCGAAGGAACTGGTGATAGAGATGGAGTATATCAGGTTAGGGATACAATGAACCCTAAATGGACAAATAGAGTGGATATTCTTACTACTAATGATAGGTTTAAATATAATAACATTACTATGTATAAGTATGTAAATGAAGATGAATATTTACTAACACATAACAACTAAATAGAGGAAGCACAAATATGAAATGTATGATGAGTGTGGATGGCTCTAATATCGTTAGAGTNTCAGACGAAANAGCATCTGAATTATTTTCTGAAGGTTTTAGATATGTATCTAAATCNTTATGGAAAGAAAAAGTTCGTGATGTTANCAAATCAACCAAAAGAAGAAAAACCNACNAAAACAAAATCCAATAAAATGTCTAAATCACAAAAAAGACATCTGAGGAAATCAACTAAGTGATAAATAAATATATTGTTACATCAATACTATTATTCATAATAGGGAATGTCCTCGTTTGGTATCAATTAAATTCTCAACTGGTATGGGATTGGGCTAAGGGAAATAAATCTATGTGGATTATGTCCTTACTTGGTATTCCAATTAGTTTATTATTTTGGTTGTGTACTAAATGGGGATATTTGGGTTTTGGAAATCTGTGGGCTGTTAGATGGTTAGCATTTGGAAGTTCAATGTTAGTATTTCCATTGATGACTTATTTCTATTTGGGAGAAGCTATAACTTTAAAAACTTTAATTAGTATTATATTAGCTATTATTATAATGCTATTGCAGTTGCTTTAANAGCTNTTAAGCTTTAATGCTTATTNNTTNANNGCTTNANTGCTTTATAAGTAGTNTAGTNNCTTTAGAAAACNAGNNAAAAAAATTGTAACAATATTGTAACAAAAAAAAAGCTTGACTTATNTATGANTTTATTCTTATATTAAAACTATGNTAAATAATTTTTTCGANATANAAGACGAATTTNATTTCGAAACNGAAAAACAGAATCTAATTNATAATTTAGATATGTTAAAATCTATGCCTGTTCAAGAACAAACATTGTATAAGAAATGGTTAGAATTTAATAAAGATGAATCTACTCGTCAGAAGTTTATTAAAAATTATCCTAAAGCAGAAATTCTATATAACAATATATGGAAACCAACAAACATATTAGATAAAGAACTTACCATTAAAGAAATTGAAAACCTTGAACCAATTGTTGAATTAGCTAAAACACCTGAGACTTGGACTTTATTAAGAACATTAATATCAACTATGGAGTTCTCAGCAAATCCAGGTAGAAACATTAGATTCTTTGCTAGAGATAAAGTTACAGGTAAATATCTCGGTGTAATTTCAGTTGGTTCAGATGTGACTTCAATTAAAGTTAGAGATGATTATATTGGTTGGACTAAAGATAATAAATTTGTAGACCATAAACTTAATCATACTTGTATCGGAACATCAATAGTTCCAACACAACCTTTAGGTTTTAACTTTCTTGGTGGTAAGTTATTATCAGCTTTAGTAACCACATCTACAATAAGAGACCAATGGAAGAAAAATTATGATGAAACTTTAATTGGTGTTACCACAACATCTCTATATGGAGTTCATTCTCAATACAATGGAATCCCACATTGGAAAACACTTGGTGAATCAATGGGTAAGATTGCTATCAAACCTGATGATGTTATTTATAAAGTGTGGATGAATTGGTTAAAAGAAAATCATTTCGAAGAGTTTGATAAAGCCATTAATGCTACAGGCCCTAAACAAAATATTTTAAACAGAGTGTTTAGACATTGTGGTATTAAATTGAAAACATATGAACACGGATTTAAACGAGGTGTGTTTTTTGCTAATATGTATGATAATGGTTTAGAGTATTTGAGAAATGAAATCAATGAGTCTGAATTAGTTATGAAGAAAAAGTTTGTAGAAGATTATGATTATATCAATAGATGGTGGAAGAAAAAAGCTATTAAACGATATACAAAATTATTAGAACAAGGTCGTATCAAAGATGAAACATTATTCTACAATGATATGTTTAATATGACTTGGGAAGAAGCTAGAGAGAAATATTTAAAAGATGTTGGTAGATAAATTTTTTGACAATACATTTAATTTAGATTCTGANAAANAGAAGATAATTAATTANATAAAAATGAANAAAGAACAATCTTCTTCAGAAGCTGTTTTCTATGATAAATATTTTGAGATTCAAAATTGTATAGGTGAACAATTTAAAATCAATACATTAAAAAATAAAGTATGGAATGAATCAGATATATCAAATCTTAAACCAAAAGTTATTTTAGTTGATACCAAAGAACAACTTGATGATTGGCGTTACCTTATTCGTTTTACTTCAAGTTTTAAAAATGTATCTAATCCTGGCCGTAATATGAAATTTTTAGTCATAGATGAAACTACTAATAAATATCTTGGAGCTCTGACTGTAACTTCAGACTTTGGTGATTTAGGTGCAAGAGATAGATATATTGGTTGGACAAGAGATAATAGATTTAAAAATAAAAAGTTAAACAATGTAGCATGTGCACAAGCTATAATTCCAATTCAACCATTTGGATATAATTTTCTTGGTGGTAAACTTATGGCGTTAATGATTACTTCAGATGTAATTAGAAAATCTTGGGAAGATAAATATGGAGATATATTAGTTGGTATGTCAACTACATCTTTATACGGCACATGTTCACAATATAATAATATGCCAACATTTAAGAAGAGAGGTAAAACCACAGGAAAGATTCCTTTAAAACTTCCAAAAGAAATGATACGAGTATGGGAAGAATATTTTGGTGAAAAAAGAAAAGTAAGGTCTAACTTAGATATTAGAGTTTTCAAAGAATGTAAATTAAAATTAAAAGATTATCAAAGTGATAAAAAAAGAGGAGTATACTTTTGTCCATTCTATGAAAACACAAATGATTTTTTACAAGACAATATTGAAAAAAGCTCTTTGAAATTACGGCAGGATTTCGTATATTATAATAATTTAATATCTGAATGGTGGAAACCAAAGGCAGAAAAAAGATTTAATAAACTAAAATCTGATAATAAAGTAATATCAGAATTACATTTTTGGGATAAGTTATTTGGTTTAACTTATGAACAAGCTAAAGAAAAATATTTAGGAGAAGTAGGAAGATGATAAATCAAGAACAAATGGATAACAATTGGAATGAGTTAATGTCAATTATTGATGAACATTTTGAAGGTGAACAAAAAGAAAACATTCTAAAGTTACATAGTGACTTTGAAACAGAATACAAAACTGCACCAGCATCAGGTAGACCTAATTATCACAATTGTTTTAAAGGTGGTTATTTAGACCATGTTTTACATGTAATTAAAAATTCTTTAAAGATTAAAAGACAATATGAATCAAATGGTGTGAAAGTAATNCATNCAGATTCTGATGTNGTANTNGCAGCTATGTTTCATGACTTNGGTAAACTTGGTGATGGNACACAACCNTATTANAAATNTCAANCNGATGANTGGAGAAGAAAAAAATTAAANGAGTGGTATACNCANAATAAAGATTTNGATTANATGACNGTNCANGATAGAGCNTTGTGGTTNTTATCNAANTATCANATTGATGTTAANCCACATGTTTANAAAGCTATATTATGTGCTGATGGNTTATTTGACCCTGCAGCTGAAACTTATTTTAAATCTTATGTAGACACAAGACATGTTCTTGGTTCAATAGTTCACTTTGGTGATTGGTTATCAACTATTTGTGAAAAACAAACTTGGTTACAAGGTGAAGAGGAACATTCAGATGAAGGTGTGACAAAACATAAAGAAGTTCCAAAAGAACAAATAGATAATATGAAAGCTAAGTTTAATGAGTTATTTAATTAGGAGATTATTATGTGGATGGGTTTAACAATATTATTTTTCTTAATTAGTATCTTTACATCTTTATTGGTGTATTACTCTTTACGAAGAATAACACAATATGAAGAATTGATTTTACAGATTCAACAAGTGATTAAATTTTCAACCGAAAAAATGAAACTTGTAGATTCTAAAGGACATTATGAATCAGATGATGAGACTGGTTTTTTCTTTCAACAATTAAAACAGATTCAATTATCCTTAGATGGGATATTTGAAGAGGAGACACAAGATGCCAAAAAAGAAAGCTAAAAGAAAAGTATATTTTGGGAAAGAAGTTCAAGATGCAATTATAGAATATAATTCAACTGAAAGCAGTAGTGAAAAAAATATAATTTATGGAACACGAATACATGCGGCTTTTGATAAGTTGGCTGAAAACATAATTAACACTTTTAAATTTACTTATTTTAATGACCCATTTCAAGATGTAAAACATGAGGTTGTCGCATTTATGGTAATGAATATGCATAAATATGACCATACAAAAGGTTCAAAGGCATTTAGTTATTTTTCAGTTGTAGCTAAAAACTATTTAATTCTTCACAATAATAACAATTATAAAAAATTAAAAACACATGATGGGATGGATGTATTGGATAGACATAGAGGTAAAGACTCTCATTATGAATCTGATTTTATGACATTTATTGATGAGATTACAGAATATTTTGATAATAATATGAATACAATATTTAAAAAAAATAGAGATTTAAGAATAGGATATGCTATTATTGACTTAATGAAACAAAGAGATGATATAGAAAATTTTAATAAAAAAGCTTTATATATCTTAATCAGAGAAATGACAGATGTTGAAACTGCTCATATCACATCAGTAGTTAATGTATTAAAAAAACATTATAAAAAACTTCAAAACATATATCATAAAAATGGAACAATAATACTTAATCACTCAGGTTCATTCTTTTAAATACTAAACCCACTTAATTGTGGGTTTTTTATTTCATACAATTTCTCACAAATTTTATATTTATATATGAATAAGTCTATCTATAGGAGATGATATGTCAGGCGAAAAAGAAATATTTGAGGGAAAAACCTTTCAAGATTTAACAAAAGATATATACGAAAACACTACAAAGCGTAAAGTTCAAATAGATTTGTTAATATCAGAAATACACGGATTCATAACGACTATTGATGATGTGGTATTGGTTGCTCCTATTATAAAAGAATATATGGATACTGCTGTTCGTAATGATGAACACTTGGTAAAACTAGCTGGTGTATTACAAAGAATTATATCTAAATCACAAGGTGAATCCGATGAATCAATGTTATTGAGTGATGAAGAAAAAGCAGAATTAATGGGAACACTTCAAGACACTGTTGATGATTTACAGAAAGAAAGTGAAAAACTTGAAGGAATAAAAAATAAAACTATTTCATCAGGATATACGGAGAGTTAAATGGGTTCAACATTTACAACATTTGCAGGACAAAAAGTTAAAGGATTTATGGGTAAAGAATATTCTGTACCAATATATTTACAATTTGTTCCTGGTTATTGTGTCGATGCTATTCATTCAGACCAATCACTTGGATACAAAGGTGAACAGACAATAAATTCTATATATGCCGTATCACACATAGGGGGTGCAACAGGAAAAAGAAGAACACAATACTATAGTGAGGATAATAGATATTTCCCTCTACTTAGAAATCCTGGTGATGTTCCAACAAAAGGTGACCCAGTATTACTTTGTACTATCGGTAAAATAAATTATTATTTAGGGCCTTTGAATACAATTGATAATAGTCCAACATGGAATGATGATAAAAATTATAAAAAAGAATTAACAATGTTAAATGCAGATAGAGCTAAAAATACTCAAAGAGGTGAACGTGGTGAAAGTTTTAACTTTAATAAAGAATTATCTTATAGTAGATTACAGAAAGTAAGAAAAGAAAATTTAGACTATGGTGATACTCTTAATGAAGTTGTTGGTGATTATATGATTGAAGGTAGACATGGTAATAGTGTTCGTGTTGGGAGTAGAAGTAATAATCCTTATATTTTTATATCCAATCAGAGGAATAATGAAAATGTTTTTGAATCAGTATCTGATGGTAGTCTAATAAGTATTACATCAAATGGAACATTAACAGAACATTTTCCGAGTTACTTCGATGGTGATGTGGGTTTAATAAATGAAAGTGGTGAGGAATCAGGTGAAGAAGGTGAAGAAAAATTTGGTTTTACTTTATCATCCGATGAACTCGAAGATAACACTTATCCTATTGGAACTATACATTCAGATTTAAACAATGGTGCTGATATTCAAGATACAATTTATGGATACAATACAAACCAAATTTTATTCAATTCAGATAGAATAACTTTAAATTCTAAACTTGATGATATTTTTGTTTCATCAATAAAGGATATTTATGTCGGTAGTGGTAGACATTTATCAATCAATGCACCAACAAGTATAAATATTTTATCTAATAATGTTAATATTGGTAATTCCAATAGAGACACAATGCAATCAATGGTGTTAGGTGAAAAATTAAAAGAAGTATTAAATAAAATTATTGAAATAATACCCAAATTAGAAATAAATACAAGTCTTGGACCACAAACTCCAACTATGGCTGCTGGTGCTACGGGAGAGGGTGGGGCAAAGCTTCAAGCTACAATTTCTAATATTAAAACTGCTATTGATAACATTACAAGTACAAAACATAAAATAGAACAAGGATAGTTATGAAAAAGAAAAAACAAAATATAAAAACTATAATCAGACAAATCGTTAGAGAAGAAGTTGCGATGGCTATCAGAGAAGTAATAACTGAATTGAAACAACCAACTCAATCTCAACCACAACCTAAAAAAATAGTTGAGAAAAAATCTTTCACATCTAATTCAGTATTGAATGATGTATTGAATGAAACAGCTCAAGNTGNTGNTTGGAAAACANTNGGTGGTGGNNANTNNACTNCNGANAGAATGAATGANNTTAGTTGGTANAAANTATGGTGATATGATGAANTCAACACCACAACAAGTTCCATCAAGTGACCCGATGAGTCAATTTTTGAATAAGAATTATAGTGAAGTATTAGACAAAGTCAATAGAGAAATCTAAAAATAAACTTGGAAGATAATAATGGCACATGGTGATAGAGATTACATAGGTCTAAAACAAAGTATAATTGAAGCTAAAGAGAAAGCTGCTATAGCAACTGGAAATCCACCTCCTGATACAGGACCAAATTCTTATATTGCTTATGAGGCTGAATATATAGCTGACGCTATACTTGAGTGTTTAGTACAAGCTAATTTTTCAGTAAAAACACTAAAAGCTCCTGTAATTGTTGAAACATTTAAATTACCAGAACAATTAGCAAATGTTGCAGTGGAAACTTTATTAGGTGAATATGGGCCTCTATTAAAAACTTTAAAAAAAATAGCTGAACCACTTGGACTTGGTTCAGTTATTGATTCATTGGAAGAAGAAATTAGAAAGGCTGTATCTGCTGTTGTGGAAGGAGGTGCAGTTTTACCACCCACAGATGTTAGTAGAGATGATGGTGGATTGGATTCAACTGGTTATGTATTTATTGGAGAACCACCTGACTCTCAAGATGATTTTGACGTTGAAGATGATGAGGGAAAACAAGAACACACAGAAGTAGTTTTATTTAGAGAAGATGCGGAGAGATTAAAATAATGGCTATTAAAGACACATCAAGAAAACCCTTTATTCAAGATAATGATACTAAAGTAAAAGTTGGTATTGATTTGCCAATTCGTAGAGGTGATGATTTAGATGGATTTTTTGCAACCACTTCAACAACCATTGAAGCTGTAAAAAACAATATAAGAAATTTATTACAAACAGAAGAGGGTGAAAGATTCTTTCAACCAAATTTAGGGTTAGGTTTAAAAAGATTATTATTTGAACATATCACAGATGAAAACTTATTTAGTGTTCAAAATGCTATACTGGATAAGTTTGAATTTTGGTTACCTTTTGTTGAAGTAAGAGATATACAGGTTTTAAGTAGAGATAATACAACAGATATTGGAGCAAATGAAATTAGAGTAAAAATAGATTTTAACATTAAACAAGACCCTAACACTTTAGATTCAATCACATTAGATTTTTCAAGTGATGTATCTGAAACGGAATCAAGTGTAACAAGTGGAACTGGATATTAATTGGAGATAAAGTATGCCAACATATGGTAAAGACAATTTTAAAGAATCAAATGTAAATTATTTAAATAAAGATTTTACAGCATTAAAAACATCTTTGATGAATTATGCTAAATCTTATTTTCCAGATACCTATCGTGATTTCAATGAAACATCACCTGGTATGATGTTATTAGAAATGAATGCATATGTTGGTGATGTATTATCATTTTATATCGACCAACAATATCGTGAGATGTTGTTACCCTTAGCAGAGGAGAGAAGAAACATAATCACAATGGCTAAGATGTTTGGTTATAAAGTTAAACCAATTGTACCATCGTATATTGACTTAACTTTTACATCTGAAGTAAATGCTTCTAGTGGTGATGTGTCAAAAGTAGATTACTCTAACGCTGGTACGTTTGATGCTGGCATTGAAATAACTTCAGATACAAATTCTGATATAATATTTACAACACTCGAACCTATTGATTTTAGAGTATCTGCATCTAATGATACTGAAACCATTGGAACGACAGCTGATAGTGGTTTAGCCTCAACTTATACATTAACAAGAACTGTTAAAGCTATAAGTGCAACAGAAAAAACAATTTCATTTACCATTGGTAATCCTGAAAAATTTAAAACACTAACCATACCTGATACAAATGTTATTGACATTGTTTCTTGTGTGGATACAAATGGTAGTAATTGGTATGAGGTTGATTTTTTAGCACAAGATAAAGTTCCAATTGAAACACACTATACCGATGATGTGAATAGAGATTCAGCATACTCAACTGAAACTGGTGAAATAGGAGCTTCATTGGCTGTTCCTTATTCATTAACTTATATCACAACGACAAAAAGATTTACTCGTGAAACAAACCAAGATAACACAACTTCACTTGTTTTTGGTAATGGAGTGTTGAAAGATGGACAACTTGTAGACTCAGGATTTATTGATATGGAACAAGTTGGAATTGTAATACCTGGTCAAACAAACGATTTAAATGATTCAATTGACCCATTGTTAGGTAATGAATATTCAACACTTGGTGAAACACCAAACAATACAACTTTAACAATTACTTATCGTGTTGGTGGAGGAATTAATTCTAATGTTCCAGCCGAAGATATAACGTCCACACCAACAATAACAGCACAAAGTGGAAACACAAGTGCTACATTGACAAGTGTAACAAATAACACAGCAGCTCATGGTGGTAAAGATGAAGAAGATACAATTGAAATAAAAGAAAGAGCTAAAGCATTTTTCACAACACAAAACAGATGTGTGACAAAAGAAGACTATGAAGCTAGAGTATTAAACATACCAAGTAAGTTTGGTAACATAGCAAAAGCATATGTAACAAGAGAAGCCCCTACAATTGAAGGTGATACTAATTTAACACAAGTTAGTAATTACATTCAGTCAGTTTCAGACTTCGTAACTGGTCCTGGTGGTGTTATAGCTTATTTGAATAGTAATCTCAATGCATTTTCAAAAGAACAAGTTATTGCAGGTACATTAAATATATTAAATAATATACCAACAGAAATACCTGATACAAGTAATTTAGCTAGAGAATTAGAATTAGGAACAGTAAACATTTATTTATTAGGTTATAATAACCAAAAACAATTAGTTGGAAATCCACATACAAGAACAACAGACCCTGATGGTGTAATAAATGATAAATTATCAGATACTTTATTATCAAATATAAAAAAATATTTAGAAAACTTTAAATTAATGACTGATACTATTACATTAAATGATGGATACATTGTAAACTTTGGTGTGATGTTTGATGTCATAGCTGAAAAATATGCTAACAAACAACAAGTTAAATTAAATTGTATTGAAAAAATTAAAGAATATTTTAGAATTGAAAAAATGCAATTCAATCAACCAATTTATAAAAGTCAATTAGAATATGAATTAATGGGTGTTGAGGGTGTTCGTTCAATTGGACATGTTACCATAACCCAAGATAGAGATTATTTTTATGATGATGGTGAATCACTAACCTCACCTACTTATACTTATTCACATACAAATGATACTGGGGTTGATTTAGATGGTGATGGTGTTAATGACCCTGGATATATCGTAGCTGATGGTGGAACGAGTGGTTATGGATATAAGTACAATTTTCAAATAGCATTATCAGATGATGGTACAATTATAGTTCCACCATTAGTGTCAACACCAACGGTTTTTGAATTAAAAAATCCAAATCAAAACATACAAGGGAGAGTTAGATAATGCATCATTTTATTTTTCCAAATCAAGACACTTGGGTTTCAAGTGGTTCGTCAAATGTAACAGGTGAATCTTTCAAAGACCAAAACTTTGGACGAGACCAAATACTTGAAGTCAAAAAAGAATTTTATAATAATGCTTTTGATTATCCTACGAGAGCATTAGTTCAATTTAGTGGAGATGAATTTACTGAATTGTCTAAATCATTATCGGATGGTACAATACCACTTCCTCAAACTGGTTCTACTGTAGGTTCTAAATTTTATTTAAGATTGTTTGAAGCTGAAGGTAATGCAGAAATGACTGAAGAATATAAGTTAGCTATTCGACCAATATCACAATCTTGGACAGAGGGAATAGGTAAGTTTGGTGATAATCCAAAAGTTACTAATGGTTGTAGTTGGGAAAATCGTAGTAATCCAATTGGTGGCACGGCTATTACTTGGGCTAATGCTGGTGTTACGGTTTTAACTGTAAGTAAATCAGAACAATCATTTTCTAATCAATCTCCTGACGTAAATGTAGAAGTGACTGATATGGTAAATATGTGGTATGAAGGACAAGAAGAAAATTATGGAATGTTAATAAACTTTAGTGGTAGTCAAGAAACCGATAGTGAAACATTTGGCCATTTAAAATTTTTCTCAAGAAACACACATACAATTTTTTCCCCAAAATTAGAAGTTCGTTGGGATGATTCATCATTTTCTACTGGTTCATTAAATGAATTAACAATGAGTGGATTAACTGATAACTTTTTGTATATGAAAGGATTAAGAGAAAGTTATAAAGTTGGTGAACGAGTTAAGTTTAGAGTTGGTGCAAGAAAAAGATATATTCAAAAAACTTTTTCTAACTCAGTTCAAACTGTAACTAATTCATTTATAACTAATGGTAGTGGTTCATATGCAATCAAAGATGTTGCAACTGATGAATTTATTGTTCCATTTGAAGACTCAACAGGAACAAGTTATACAAAACTTAGTTGTGATAGTAATTCAAATTATTTTATTCAATACTTAGATGGATTTTATCCTGATAGAGTTTATAAAATTTTATTAAAATTAAAATACGATGATGGACAAGAACAAGTGTTTGATGATGATTTTGAATTTATAGTTAAAAGGAAGTAGATTATGGGTAATGAAAATTTAGAAAAATTATTAGATTTAATCGCTGATGCTCTAATACAAAGTGATTATGTTGATACAACTAAAGTTAATAATTCACAAAAATTTATTCGTGATGGATTAATAAAATCAGGACAAGGTGGTGGAACTTTAGCATTGTTTCAAAGAGATATTAAGGCTAATGAAGAGGATGTGATTAATTCAATCACAGTTGAAACCAATGATGGAACGGTTCAACAAAATTTACAAGAGATAGCTAACAATTTAGAATTTTATTTAAACATGGAATCTCTTAATTTATCAATCGATGTTTCAGCTGATGGAAATATTTCTATAGTGGGTGGTGGTGATTACGATGGATATGATATAACAAGTTTATTAACAGAAGTTTCAACAAATGAAGATGAAACTTCAACTATTTTAAATCCATTAAATGTAAGTCAATTCATTCCATTGGAACAAAAACAATCCATTGTAGACGTTACTAAAGCCAATGAATTTCTTGATACAAATATATTTGAATTACTTCCAACAGGTGATACAAGACAAGCTAGAATCGTTAGATTCTTTCAAGAATTAAATGCTTTACTTCCACCAAATACACCTGAATTTGATGGGGATGGAGATGGTAGAGTTGATAGAAATATTGAAACCGATGAATGGACTGGTTCTTTACAATATTCCCAAGATAATAGTATTTCATATGCTCAAGATAATGATGATAGTAATATTGGTGAAGATGAAGCATTTATTCATAGATTGAAATCAACAGCAAATTCAACAAATGAATCAACAACCATTGAGGATATTTACAATACAATACTTCCTTACTTAACCGATTTATTAGAGGAAGAAGTTTTACCACAAGATGAGAGACCTCGTTATATAAATCAATCAAAAGGATATTTACAATTCAGAAATCCAAATCAGGGTATTATTGTTCGTAATACGAGTCAAGGATTTGTTGAAGGATTAGACCCAAATAATTTAACATATCTTAACACAGATGGGACTGGTGGTTTTACCATTACAATGTGGGTTAGATTTTTAGATAAAGTATCAAGTGGAACATTGTTTAATTTTGGTAATCCATTAAGAGAAGATAATCCATTTGGTTTTCGATTGGAAACTTACGTTATAAATGGTAATGAACTACCAACAAGAATAAATGGAACAACTTATTTAGATGGTTATGGTTCAAGTAATCAAACTTGGAAAGAAATATTTCAAGATGGTGGTGGGTTTCAAAATAATGGAAATAGTTTAAATTATGATGGTCAAAGTGGTGGTGGTCTATCTTCCATACCTAACGAAGGATTTTTCAGTACATCCAATACTGAAAGGTTTGTGAGATTAGTTGTAAGAGAAGGTAATGGTGTTATAAGAGGTTCACATCTGGGAATGCCATTTTTCCGTAAAAGACAACAAGGATTACCTGAATTTGGTTACTCTGATAATGAAGGTCCTGGAAACATTTATGACCACGCTTATGGGTTAATGACAAATACAAGAATACCTGAAGATTTTAATGAATGGTATTTCATATGTGCAACCTATAATCCACTTGTTCAAGAAGACCAATCATTTACTTTAGGCAATGAAACATTGGAAAGAACACCTGAGTATTGGTTAAATCATTTACAACCCACTGGGGATTTTCAGAATTTTTCAGGTTTAGGAAATAGATGTAAAGTTGAAATCATATCTAAATCAGACTTACTACGAGCTCGTGGTTTTAGGACATAGACAATGGCTCTCTTAGGAAAAACTGTAATAAAACCATTTGATGGAACTGATTCTGAAGACGGAAATGGATTTGGATTTCGTCAGAATACTGATTCTAACGAAGTTCTAAATACCAGTTTTCTTTATGGTCCAAAAGAGAATGCTCGTGATTTTCCAGTTTCTGACCCAATATCAACTCTAATAGATACTAGTACCAGTAGAAGAAATTCTTCAAATAATTCCATAGGACATTATATCAATATACAGGATGAATGGATACAAATAATTGGTGTACAATCTAAAAAATTTCCTGACACCTGGTTTGGTTTTTACCATAGTGAATTTCTAATAGAACGAGACATTTTTAATACTTTAGATTTATCAACATATGAAGGTTATGCAGAAGGAACTGAAGTAAGATTTTATACTGAACTTCCTGAAGATGTTAAAGAATTTTATGGTATTGGTGCATCTGCAGAAGATGAATCTCTTGAAACTTATTCCTTTGAAATAGAGCAAACATCAAATAATTTTGGTGTAGATGGTTATCAAATAGAACAAACAATTTTAAATCCATTTAATCCATTTAAAGGTATGGATATAGATATTAATGAATTTCAAAATACAAATCAAGGCCTTGAAAATTCTAATAATGATGGTAGAATTGAACTAGGTATGTTTTCATTTGATGATGATAATTTGGCCTCTGACAATTTTCCGAATATTTTAGCACCACCATTTATAGGGATTAATAAAAGAAATTTAGTAAACAATGGTGATTGTAAATTTGTAAAAGAAGCTTTGGAAGTAGATGATGATGGAATATCAGTAATTGTAGAACCTGAAGGTGATTGGAGATTTTTATCTTTAAAAAGAACTCCTCCTGATNGTCAATTTCANTGATGAACAAATACCCTGGAGCACTTGGTATACGGATGGTGATGCACAAGGATTTATAGCTTATGGTGGTAAACTTACATATGTCCCTTTATCAAAGAATCAAATTACAACTGAAACTTCATATTGGGGAAATATAACAAATGGTGGTATTAATCCAGCTAATAAAATATCTAATTTATTTTCACCAGGTGGTGCTCAATCTACCATTAATGGAGATTTAAATGCAGGTACTATTCAAACTTATTGGAGAGATACTTATAGAATTCAATCCCAAACATTTCAAAATCAAGAAGTACCACATATTGCAGCTTGGATAGTATCAGATGAAGCTTTTTCTAATTCTAAATGTTTATGTTTTATGAATTTTCAAATTTGGGATAGAGCAAAACTTTATGGTTATTTAAATCCAGATGAGGATGAAGGATATGTTTTTAATTATTTATTACCTGACCTTCGTCATAATGAAGGTATAGTTACGGAAAATATTGATGATTCAGAATTTTTACCTGACCATATAGATAATCAATACAGAGTATTAAATCAAGTTCAAAAAATCTATGATAAATTCAATGATGAACCATTGAATCCATATAGTTCATTAAAGATAAGATTTAAAATGAAAACCACACATGTGTTACCACCTGCTAATTCATTTGATGATGGTGAAGACGCTATGGACTTTCAAGATAATCCATTAAATAATTATGCACCAAAAGTTGAAATTGGTATTTTACAATCTCAATTTGAAGAAACACCAAAAACAGGTTTAAAAGGTTTACCTCCTTTAGGGTGGAATGAATATTTTAAAGCACCTGGAAGTTGGAACTCCGAAAGATATTTTAATGCAAACACTTACGAAGAAAAACGCTTTTCAGAAATAGGTGGTATGTCAAGATTTCAAAATTCTATAATGGATGAATGGGAGACATTTGAATTTACATACAATTTATCAAATGAACATAATAATAGAGGAGAAATATATGGAGTTCCATATGGTGGTGCGTTTGATGATGAATTTAATAGTGGTTCAGTTGAAATAATGTTAAATCATAATGCTGATGGTGGACTTCCAAACCCAAATTCAGGTGAAATATATTTTAAAGTTCCAGGTTATCAAGATGATGACACCGCATTAACTGATTCTGAAGGTAACCCTATTTTTTACATGCTTTCACCACACCAAGTTGATGAGAATCAAAACCCAATACGAGTTTCTGTTCAACATGGGCCAAGAAATACTAATGATTATATGGTGGTAGCTAGTGACTTAGGTGACTCCGATGGTGGTGGTGGTAATTTGAAAACTGGACTTCTAGATGATGGAACATTTCTTGAAGCTTATTTAATGTATGTTGGTGGTAATTCGTTTGGTAACCAATTACCAATGAATGATGGTATAGACTATATAGCTTTTCCTGATATAGTTGTTGCGTATTGGGATGGTGAACGATGGAGTTATGATAATAATCAAGGATATAGTACAAGTAGAACATTTACACCAGATGATATGTGTTTCATCATAGCTAGATTATATCGTAGTCCTATTGAAGAATCAGATGGGATTAGTGGAATGGACCAATACATTAGTAATGAATCTCAATATTCAACTGGTGGTTTAGGTAATTTGTCTTTATTTATACAATCAGGAAATAATTTTCAAGGTAGAGTATTGATAGATGATATTGAGTGTTTTGAATCTTATGAGTTTATACCTGATGTAGATGTTAGAAAAAAATTATCAGTTGGTAATTATGCAAATGCAGAACTAACGAATTATTATGATAAAAAATTATCACCAGAAGAGTATAAAAACACTCAAGCTCCATTAGAAGCTCAATTTTATTTTTATCCACAATATCCAACTGAAGAAACATTTGTAGAAAGATTACCTATTTATAATGACTTTAAAAAAGGTAAATTTTATGTTTATGATATTAATTGGGGTGATGGTTCACCAAATGAATTTACATCTGAACCTGAACAAATAGGTGAAAGTGTGGCATTATATCACACATATGAAACAAGCGGTATATTCGAAGTTACAGGAACAATGATAAGAGTAAAACTTGATAAAGATGATGAAATAGTTGGTATTGCTCATAATAAAAAATTTAAATTAAGAATTAATGTAAATCCTGGATTAGATGAAGATTTTAAATATTTTGGAAGTGATGGTTTTTCATTTATTCCATTTGAAGAAACTGTACCAATCATAGGTGGAATATCAGAACAGAGTAATTATTATAAAACATTAAAAAGACAACTTGGATTTTTAGATAATGAAAAAATTAACATAGAGTTTAAAAATAAAAGTGATAAACTAAAAACAGAAATAGCTCTTGTAAAAATGGAAAATCAAGTTGATGGGGATTTAGAAGTGTTGCCAGATTATATGATACAAAGAGAAGATGAAAATGGAGATTTTATATATAATGGAATTTCAACAATTAGAGAAGAATTAGGAAAAGGAATTGGTGATTGTGATTTATCAACTATAAAGTATTACAATGAACCAAAATCAATTTGGGAATTGTTTGGATTTGAGGAAGAAGATTTAGAACAAGTTGGAAATCCAGATGAACCAAGATATTGGAAAAACATCATACCTAAACACTATGATATATCAACTAGAAATGGATTAACAAATGAATTAACAGTTCGTATTGGTGGTAGACAAGATGGTGAAAACGGAACACCTCCACATTATAATATTATTATAAATGGAGTAAAATATTATGATGGATTTGTTGAAGATTCTGTCACAGATGGTGCACCAAGTGGTGGGCAATATGATTCTATTGATTTCAATATTCCAATCGATAGAAGTTTAGACATTCAAGAAATAAGAATTAATTATGATAATAATGGAACACCATCTATTATTGAAGGTGATAGAAATCTATATGTTAGTTATATACGAATAAATGGTGTAACTTTTGATGGAAGAACAACAGCTGATGTAAGTACTCATGATGATATTAATGTGTATTATGATAGTGTAGGTTGGTACAATTGGATAGAAAATAATCCAAACCAAACATCTTATAATGAAAATGGTATAAATGCGGGTGGAAGTATGGCTTGGAATGGTGATATGGTTTTTGAAATTCCAACAAAATATTTTAAAACTACTATAGATTTTTCATCAGAACAAGAATGGATTAATGATTATTACTATCCTGTATTACCAAAGTTTAGAGCGGATGGTACATTTTCAAATACAGAGATTACAAATCAAAACATTAAATTTCCAATACTTGGAGAGATAACTAACGAAAGTGAAAAAAATGAAAATTTATTAATTAATTTAGTTAATGAAAAAATAGAAGTTGATGTTATAAATGATAATAGTGGAAATAAAAGTTATGGATTTTTTATTCAAGATTTTAAACCAGAATTTGATGAAAAAACATTAAGAGTTAAGAAAAACAAAAAAAGAAGTAAAGTTAATAGTTCTAAAGTTAATGGGGCGTTTTAATGGCTGAAAAGAAAATAGTAGTTGATAAACCTGAAATAGGTGATATAAGTCAATATAATTTTGTAGATGGATATGCAGAAAACCCACCTATATATGAGGACTCAACTAGTTTACCAGAAAACAATGATAAATTTCAAAACAAAGACTTATTCACGAAATGTGTAGGTGATAAAGTCAATGAAGCTATTATTGAAAAAAATTTAAAGTTTGAAGGTGAATCTGAAATTAAAATAGAAAACTTGTACATTGCAAATACAGGTGTAGGAGGCACTGTAAAAAATAATCACGTTACTGGTTGGATATTTTCTCAAGAAGCTTATGGTGGTGACCCAACAAATGATGGATATTCCACAATCAGAGACAAAATGAAAGATGAATGGAAATTTTATTCACAAGGATTTGGTAATAAATCTGAAGGAACAGATATTGGTAACATTACTGAAGTGGAAGGAACTCCAATTGTATCTAATTTTAGTGTAGATTCTGCAGCAATTATATTAGGTGACATTGAAGGAAGGACATTAAACTTTAATAACTTAGACCCTCAAAATGAAACTACTCCAAGTGGTTTAAATGCTTTTGAATTAAATGGTTCAGAAACCACACCTGCCAATACATCTATATTTAATGAAGACCAATATAATCCTATTTATATTTGTATTTATACAAAAGGTGATAAAAAAGTAGCTTGGCCTGTTAATACTGATAGTAGGAGAAAAAAATATTCAATTTTTAAAATAAGTAGTGATGATTTATTTGAAAAAGTAGGTGATAATTATATTGGTAAAGTGTATCAAAATAATTTCACCAGTCCTACAAGAACAAGAACTGGTGATGGTGGTGGTGGAGCTACACAAGCTGCGTGGAGAGTAACATCTTTACAAATATCAATAAATACATCGGCGGGAGTATCAAATAACTTTTCTGATGTTTCAACTTATCAA
>FUFK010038744.1_pt1 | contig 24971 bp, 25 predicted proteins | sample 1021851 | NCBI WGS metagenome assembly FUFK01 (sample SAMEA51879418, study PRJEB19060) | metagenome | reverse complement strand
GCCCAGGAGATGCTCTGGCGCCGGCAAAGCGCCGAGGCGCAGCGCCAGGTACTGGCGCTGCGGGCCGCTTTATGGGATCAGACCGGCGGCCTGTCGGTTCTCACCCGGCGCGGCGGGCTCGACACCGCACTGACGGTGATCGATCTGGAAACCGGGCTGGCCGTGGACCGTCTCTATCAGGCGTTCCAACTCACCTTCCAGGAAGGGCGCCTGAACGGCGAGATGCGCCGCTATCTGCCGCTGCTCAGCAACGCCCTGGCGCTGCTGCTGGGTATCGCCCTGTTCGCGGTGCTGATCCATTTTAGCCGGCGCGGCAAAGGCGCCCTGCTGTCGCTCCACGCGCGCGTTATGGAAGCCAGCGGCGGGCGCCGCTGGCTGTGGAATCTCAGCCGGCTGGTGGCGGGGCTGGCGCCGCTGCTGCCGTGGCTGATTCCCTGGTTCGCGCTCGACCTGGTGGAACCGGCGCTGCAGGCGCCGTCCACCCGCTTGCTGCTGTGGCTGCTGCCGCTGGCCCGGCTGTATGTGGTGTTCGGCCTCACCTGGCTGATCGGCGAGTGGCTGGTGCTGCGCGTGGCCCAGGGCGCCGGCACCTACCTGAACGGCGAGCAGGCCAACCAGGCCGGCGAACGGGCCCGCCGCGTGGCGGTCTGGCTGATGCTGCCCTGGGCGCTGTTCCTGGCGGTGGACCAACTGCTCGGCGGCGGCCTGCTGCACGGCCTCACCGGGCTGCTTCTGGGGCTGGCCCTGTACGCCGCCATCGGTCGCCTGCTCACGCAGCGCGGCGAGGACTACCTGGTGTGCCTGCAGAGCATCCTGCCGTCGCGGCTCGACCCCCTGGCGGCGCGCCTGCTCAGCAAGCGCCTGTTCTCCTGGACCGCGCCCTTGCTGCTTCCGGTGGCCCTGGTGTACTTCGTGTTTCGCTACCTGGACCAGCTGCTGGCCGGCGCCGACTGGTACCTGCGCCTCAAGGCGCGCTGGTTCCGGATGCGCGCGCAAAGCGGCGACGAGGACGACAAGGCCGAAGACGACACCCAACCCGCCCGCGAGTATCAGCAGTGGTTCGACGCCGGCCTGCCCGACGACGAGCCGGCGCCCTTCATCGATACCGGGCTCACCGACGCCATGGAGAAAGCGATCCAGCGCTGGCGCGAGGACAAAACCGACGAGAACACCCTGCTGGTGGCCGGCGAGAAAGGCAGCGGCAAAAGCATGGCGGCGCGCCGCCTGACCCGCGCCCTGGAGGAAAACGACGAGGGCCTGCGGGTGGTGTCGGTGGCGGTGCCGCCCAAGACCCTGGCTCCGGAGGACGTCATCGCCCTGGTCGCGGAGGCCCTGGACGAGCCCCTCGAGGACGGCCCCGCCAGCCTGGTGAAGAACGACGAACAACGCCGCCCCACCCTGCTGATACTGGACGAAGCGCAGAATTTCTTCCTCGCCCGGATCGGCGGTCTGGAGGGCTGGCGCACGCTGCTGCGTCTGACCAACGCGCGCCTGGACAATCTGTTCTGGCTGGTGCTGCTCAACAACCAGAGCTGGGCCTACCTGTGCAATGTGTTCGGCCGGGAGTATCAATTCCGCAACGTGGTGCGGGTGAAGCGCTGGGGGCAGAGCGAGATTCGCTCCCTGATTCTGTCGCGGCATCACCTGTCCGGCCAGACCCTGCGTTACGACGAAGTGCTGCTGTCCTCCCGGGGGCCGGAGGCGGGCAATGTGCGTAACGCCGAGCAGCGTTACTTCAGCCTGCTGTGGGACGCCTGCCGGGGTAACCCGATGGCGGCGCTGAGGCTGTGGCTGAGTTCGGTGAAAGTGACCCGTCGCCAGGTGCTGGTGGGGCTGCCCGCCAAACCCCAGGGGGCCGCGGTGGAGAAGGCGGGCGAAAACCTGCTGTTCGTGTACGCCGCCATCGCCACCCACGAAAACCTGTCCAGCGGGGAAATCGTGGCCGCCACCGACCTGCCGGAAAACGTGGTGCGTTACGCTCTGAAAGCGGGCTTCGACGCCGGGTTTATCCGCCAGAGCGACGACGGCCGGTACCGGCTGGTGCCGCTCTGGTACCACACCGTGATCAACCACCTGACCAGGAAGAATCTGCTCCATGAATGAAAGCGGCGATATTGTCACGGACCTGGCGGTGGTGGTGGACCTGTTCAACGCCTACGCCATTCTTTTGCTGGTGGCCGGCGGCTTCTGCCTGTGGGCGCTGAACTGGGGCATTCAGAAAGTCAGTGGCTCGCTGATGGACAAGGTGCCCGCGCGCCGCTTCCTGATCCTGCAGATCACCACGCTGATCGGCTTTCTGATCTACACCCTGGGCACCGGCGCGCTGATCGTCGGGGTGCTCAACCCGCCCCGGGAATTCATGCTGGCGGCGGCGGGCTCGATCGCGGTGGCGCTGGGCTTCGCCCTCAAGGACGTGGCGGCGTCGCTGGTGGCCGGCCTGCTGTTGCTGTTCGACCGGCCGTTCCAGGTCGGTGACCGGATCAGCTTCGGCGACACCTACGGCGAGATCGTCGCCATCGGCCTGCGCGCGGTGCGCGTGCAGACGCTGGACGACAACCTGGTGACGATTCCCAACGCCCGTTTCATCACCGACGTGGTGGCCTCCGGCAACGCCGGCGAGCTGGACATGATGGTGGTCACCGACTTCCATGTATCGGTGCAGGCGGACCTGGAACAGGTGCGCGGCATTATCGAGGAAGTGATCGTCACCAGCCGCTATGCCTATTTGAAAAAGCCGGTGACCTTCGCCATTGAAGAGGTGGAGATCGGCAACGCCCTGGCGGTGCGGTTCCGCTCCAAGGCCTATGTGCTGGACGTGCGCTACGAAAAAGCGTTCCAGAGTGACGTGGTGTTGCGGGTCACCGCGCTGTTCCGCGACCAGGAGATACCCCGGCCGCGGATACTGCGCGACTGAACGGAGCGTTAGCGGGGGGCCAGTTCCGGCCGGTCCAGCATGTCGGCCAGCCGTGCCAGGGCGCGCTCACGCACCGCGCGGCTGTCTTTCTTTTCCGGGTGGAACGACGGCTTGTAGTAGGCGAGATAGGAGCGGCCCAGCCGGCGCAGCCAGCCCGGGCGGCCGAGCAGCCAGTTCAGGCCGTTGCCCACCGAGCGCAGATCACGTTTGTCGTCCATGCCCTGGCGCAGCTGGATGTAATGGAAAATGGTGAAGCCGATGAATTCCACCGTGGTCAGCGCCATCTCCGAAGTGCGCACCCAGTAGCTGCCCACCTGGTCGGCGTAGACGTCGAACGCCACCGCCTTGTGCTCGCTCTCCTCGATGGCGTGCCACAGCCACAGCGGCAGCATGCGCTCGTCCATGCCTTCCAGGAACTCGGGCTCTTCGAGCATCAGTTCGGCGAGCATGGCGGTGAAGTGCTCCAGCGCGCAGGTCTTGGCGAGCTGCCGCTCCGGGGAGAACTTCTTGGCGATCCACTTCATGCCCTCATGAACGTAATCGTGCACCTTCTGGGTCGGCACACCCTTGCTCTCCATGAAGGTGTTGAACTGCTCGTGCTCGTTGCCGTGGTGCGCCTCCTGGCCGATGAAGCCTTTCACCCGCTCGCGCAGGTCCGGGTCGGTGATCTGTTTCTGGTAATGACGCACCGAGCGCACGAAGAAGCGTTCCCCTTCCGGGAAGGTACAGGACAGGGCGGTCAGCAGGATGGTCTTGAACTGATCGCCGGCGAACCAGTAACGCGGCATGTCCGGGTCGAACTGGAAATCCATGCGCCGGGGCTGAATGTCGCTGCCGTTGGTGCGGCGCGGCTCGTTCGGGGAAATCGGGGCTTTGGCGTTCATAGCAATCATCTTCCCTGTTGCGGTGATCGCCGTGGCAACGGCCGATCACTGGGACCTTGAGTAATGACCGTCAATATGGGCCAGCGCACCCGCGGCACTCCAGGGCCGGTTGTGCCATTTTTTTATCCGGGGATGGCCCGCCCGGAGACCGGGCCCGCCGCGCATAAAAAAGGCCGGCGGGGAGCCGGCCAGTTGGGGAAGATCATGGCGCGGGGTGAACCCGCGCCCGAGGGCACATCCTTTTGCCCGGGGGGTTGAGCATTACGGTGAGCGCGTAATGGATTTCAGGCGGAGGCTTTCAGCCAGTCGCTCAGCTCGTCGGCGCCGCCGATGCGCTGGCCTTCAATGTACACCTGCGGCGTGGTGCCGGCGCCGGTGACGGCGGCCAGGGTGCTGTAGCTCAGGCCGCGATTGCCCAGTTCGATTTCCTCGAACTTGAAGCCGGCGTCGCGCAGTTCACGCTTGGCGCGGGCGCAGTGCGGGCAGCCCGGCTTGGTGAAGATGGTCACCCGCTGGGGCAGGGACGCTTCGCCGTTGATGTGGTTCAGCATGGTGTCGGCGTCGGACACTTCGAACGGGTCGCCGGGCTTCTCCGGCTCGATGAACATTTTTTCGATCAGGCCGTCCTTCACCAGCATGGAATAGCGCCAGCTACGCGGACCGAAACCCAGGTCCTGCTTGCCGACCAGCATGCCCATTTTTTCGCTGAACTCGCCGTTACCGTCCGGAATAAACCGGATGTTGTTGGCGTCCTGATCACCGGCCCAGGCGTTCATGACGAAGCCGTCGTTCACCGACAGACAAATGATCTCGTCAATGCCGTTGGCTTTGAATACCGGCGCCAGTTCGTTATAACGCGGCAGATGCGTGGACGAACAGGTCGGGGTGAACGCACCGGGGAGGGCGAACACCACCACGTTTTTGCCGGCGAACAGATCATCGGTGGTAACGTCTTTCCACTCGTTGCCTTCGCGGGTGCGGAACGTGACTTCAGGTACTTTTTCGCCTTCGCGATTCTCCAACATTAAATGCTTCCTCCTGTTCGGTGCATCGGAATGTGGTTGATTAATAAGGGCATGGTAGCGACCGCGCCCTCATCAATAAAACGGATAGTCTCTATATAGCGAATAGCCCTTCGCTATTAGTCGCCCAGGTGGGCGGACAGCATCCAGGCGGCCTTCTCGTGGATCTCGATACGCTCGCTGGCGATTGCCGCGGTGCCTTCGTCCTCATGGCCGGCGGCCAGTTTCAGCACCTTGTTGGCGCGCTCCGCCACGATGCGATGATCCGCGGTGAGCGTCTTCAGCATTTCCGTGGCGTCCGGCTCGCCTTCGGCGTCCTTCACGGACGACAAGCGGGCAAACGCCGCGTAGCTGCCCGGCGCTTTATCGCCCAGGGCGCGAATGCGCTCCGCGATGGTGTCCACCGCCGTCGCCAGCTCGGTGTACTGCTCTTCGAACAGCAGATGCAGGCTGTGGAACATCGGGCCGGTGACGTTCCAGTGGTAGTTGTGGGTTTTCAAGTAGAGGGTATAGCTTTCCGCGAGCAGTTTGCTCAGCTCCTGGGAGACTTCTTTGCTGTGTTCAATCATGGTGCTCTCCTTTGCGGGAATTTCCGGTTGAATTAACGTCGCGATCCTTTGGGACAATACATCCAACACCGATACGCTAAGCTCTCGTGTTCGGAACCGCGAACTTATTTTCGATATACTCGTTATAGCTTCATGCAATCGATCGTTTTCCAGCAATAGCGGGCGAACGGACCGTGGCCCACTCACCGCTTTACAAGCCGGAAAGCCGACGACCATCATGCGCGTTTTCAGTGAACGGCGGGTTAATGATCAAGGAACAGATATGACGACGTCTTCTACACCCTCCGCATCGTCCGAGCCGGGTCAGGCGGACTATCCCCTGGTCGAAGAGGTGATCAACAGCCTCACCCATGCCATCGGCCTGCTGCTGAGCATCGCCGGGACCGCGGTGCTGGTGGCCTCCGCCAGCGCCCAGGGCGACCCCTGGAAAATCGTTTCCTTCAGCGTGTTCGGCGCCAGCCTGGCGCTGCTTTACGGCGCCAGCATGCTCTACCACGGTAGCCGCCGCCCCCGCTGGCGCGCGATCTACAAGATGCTGGATCACTGCGCCATCTTCGCCCTGATCGCCGGCACCTATACACCGTTCCTGCTGGTCAACATGCGCGGCACGGTGGGCTGGACCCTGTTCGGTGTGATCTGGGGGCTGGCGTTCACCGGCGTGGTTCTGAAGCTGCGTTTCGGTAACCGCTATAAGCTGGCCCGGGTGGGCATCTATCTGGCCATGGGCTGGCTGGTGATGTTCGCGTCCGGGGAGTTAATGGACACGGTCAGCCCGCTGGGCTTCTGGCTGCTGCTCGCCGGCGGCATCACCTATACCGCCGGCGTGGTGTTTTACCTGGCGGACCGGCTGCCGTACAACCACGCCATCTGGCACCTGTTCGTGGTGGGCGGCAGTGTCTGCCATTTTTACGCCATCTACTATTCCGTGCTGCCCGCCTGACGCGCCTCAGAGCAGCGCTTCGATGTCATCGGCGAGCTTCTCCGGCTTGTCCTTCGGCGCGTAGCGCTTCACCACGTTGCCGTCGCGGTCGACCAGAAACTTGGTGAAGTTCCATTTGATCGCCTCGGTCCCCAGCAGGCCCGGCGATTCCGATTTCAGAAACTTGAACACCGGATGGGCGTTGTCGCCGTTGACGTCCACTTTCTCGAACATCGGGAACGAGACCCCGTAATTCTTCTCGCAGAAAGCGCCGATTTCCTCGGCCCCGCCGGGCTCCTGGCGGCCGAACTGGTTGCAGGGAAAACCCAGCACTTCCAGCCCCCGGTCGGCGAAGTTGGCGTACAGCTTCTGCAGCCCTTCGTACTGCGGCGTAAAACCGCATTTACTGGCGGTGTTCACCACCAGCAGAACCTTACCCTTGTAGTCGGAGAGGGGCTTTTCCTCGCCGTTGAGCGTGCGTGCCTTATAGTCGAAAAGACTCATGGACCTTCTCCTTATGAAAGGGCCGTAACGTCGGCGGGCAGTCTGGCCCGCCGACCCCACGGTGCGCCTAGTCCGAGTATAGCGCGTCCACCACCGCTTTCGCGGTCACTTCGCTGGACGGCGGGTTCTGGCCGGTGACCAGACGCCCGTCGGTGACCACCTGGGGCTCGAATTTGCCCTTGTTGTGGATCTCGGCGCCCAGCTCCTGGAGACGGCTTTCCAGCAGGAACGGCATCACCTCGTCGAGGCCCACTTCGCGCTCCTCTTCGTTGGTGAAGCAGCTCACGCGGCGGTCCTTGACCAGCGGCACGCCGTTTTCGTCGCGCACCCCGACCAGGGCCGCCGGGCCGTGACAGACCGCGCTGATCACACCGCCCTGGGCCCAGGTGCGCTCCAGCACGCCGGCCACCAGCGGGTTGTCCGGCATGTCGAACATGGCACCGTGGCCGCCGGGCACGAACACCCCGACGAACCCGTCTTCCCAGATCTCCTCCAGGGGGCGGGTGTTCTCCAGTTCGGCGATGGCGTCCTTCCACTGCGCCTTCTGCTCGTCGTCCGGCACCGAGCGAGGGTCGATCGGCACCTTGCCGCCGTTGGGGCTGGCCACCCGCACCGGCACCTTGTTGTCGCGGAAAATCTGGTAGGGAATCGCAAATTCTTCCAGCCACAGACCGGTCTGTTGCCCCTGACCCATCTGTGATGCGCTGGTGACCAGCATCAGAAGTGGCTTGTCCAAATTCATAGTGGCTCCTTGTCGGTAACGCTGTCGCTCGCTGTCGGCGAGGGGTGCCGCCGTCGGCCAGATTCCGCTTGACGCTGACAGACGCGGCATCAAGATGTGATGAACTTCATTCGCCGCTCCTCACAGCGTGGGGGCGGCCTTCACCATTTCAACGACCGGCCCGGGACGGATATTCAGACCATGAACTGGGAACAATTGCTTAACAAGGGCCGCCTGGGACACCGCGACGCCAAGGATGAAACCGGCCGCACGGCCTTTCTGCGTGACCACGACAAGATCATCTTTTCCGGCGCCTTCCGGCGCCTGGCGCGCAAAACCCAGGTGCACCCGCTGGCCACCAACGACCACGTGCACAACCGGCTCACCCACTCCCTGGAGGTGTCCTGCGTGGGCCGCACCCTGGGCATCCGCGCCGGCGAGCGCCTGCAGGCCCTCGGCCATCTGCCGGAGGGGGCCGGCGCCACCGACCTGGGCGATATCGTGCAGTCGGCCTGCCTGGCCCACGACATCGGCAACCCGCCGTTCGGCCACACCGGCGAGCGGGCGATCCGCGCCTGGTTCCAGGAGCGCGGCCAGCGTTATCTGGACCTGCTCACGCCGGAACAGCAATCCGATCTGATCTACTTCGAGGGTAACGCCCAGGGTTTCCGCATCCTCACCAAGAGCGAATACCACCAGTACGACGATGGCATGCGCCTGACCTACGCCACCCTGGCCACGTTTCTCAAGTATCCGTGGCTGTCGTCCCGCGCCGCCGAGGGCGGCCTCAAGCCGGGCAAGTACAGCGCCTTTCTCTCCGAGGCCGACGCCTTTCAGGAGGTGTGCGCGGCCACCGGGCTCAGGGAGCTGGCGCCCGGCCGCCATTGCCGGCACCCGCTGGCCTACCTGATGGAAGCGGCGGACGACTTCTGCTACGCGATCATCGACCTGGAGGACGGGCTGGAGATGGATCTGCTGCACTGGGACGAGGTCTACGCCCTGCTGCAGCCCGCGCTGCCGGATAGCAACGAAGTGCGCCGCCTGGTCCATTCCGAGCTGCGCGACGGCCGCAAGGCGGCGCTGCTGCGCGGCAAGATCATCGAGCGCTTTATCGAAGCGGGGGTCGAGGCCTTCGTCGCCAACCACGAGCCCCTGCTGGCGGGCAACATGGAGGGCGACCTGCTGCATCACTGCGAACCGGCGGTGTACGACGTGGTGGAAAACGCCAAACAGCTGGCGCGCGGCAAGGTGTTCGAGCACCCGCGCAAGATCGAGCTGGAGATCGGCGCCTTCGAGGTGATGGGTGCCCTGCTGGACGGCCTGATCGAGGCGTCGCTGTCCCACGCCCGCGGCGCCACGCGCAACTACCGGCACGAACGCATCATCGACCTGATCGGGCGCCACAGCTTCCCGGACGGCCTGGCGGACATGGACGAACAGGAGCGGCTCTATCAGTGCATCATGCGGGCCCTGGATTTTCTCGCCGGCATGACCGACAACTACGCCACCTATCTGGCCAAGCAGTTCTCCGGCATGGCGGAAACGCGCTACTGAAGCGCCGGGCCCGCTAGAGCCGCAGCGCTTCGAGTCGCTTGTTGAGGGCCTGGCTGAACGCGTCCGGCTGCTCCCACTGGGGAAAATGGCCGGGGTACGCCAGCACCGTTTCGGTGACCCGGTCGGCGCAACGCCGGCGCGCCACATCCGGAATCATTTCGCCGTTGATCGCGAACAGGGGCGCCTTCACGGCGGCAAACGCCGGCTCCGGGTTCCAGCGCAACAGGTCGCCCCAAAGCGGCAGCATTTTATCGGGGGGCGCGCAGGCCATCTGGGCGGCGAGCGCCTGTTTCCGGTGCTCCGGCATGGCGTCCGAGGTGTTGGCGTCCACCAGTCTGCCCACCGCCGCCGGGAAATCCTCGTGGAAGCCGCGCTCGATGCCGGCGGCGTCGTCCTCGGACAGATCGCCGTAGGGAATGATGAAGGTGTCGACGAACACCACGGCGGCCACGGATTCCAGCAGCGCCGCCGCCTCCAGCGCCACCGCGCCGCCCATGGAGTGCCCCGCCAGCACCACCCTGGCGGGCCGCCGGGCGCGCACCAGGTCGGCCAGATCCCGCGCCATGCCGGCCACCGTCCAGGTGCCCGGGGTGGCGGCGGAGTCGCCATGGCCGGGTAGATCCGGCGCCAGAAAACTCACCGTCTCGGGGGCATTGTCCAGGTAGGCATGCCAGTCGCCGCGCCGGCAGCACCAGCCGTGCACCAGCACCACCAGGGTGTCGCCGGCGCCGTTCTTCTCGGTGGCCGCCAGCCGGCGCCCGTCACTCAGTATGACTTCCCGTTCCAAGTTGTTTCCCCCTAAGCGGATAAAAGGCTCGATGCGCCAGCGGACGGCGCCGCCAGTCGCCATGGTGCAGTGGTCGCCCGGCCGGGGCGCTCGCACGCAGGTACACCCAGGCGCGCCCCCAGGGCGTGTCGATCAGGCGCCGCTGGTAGTCAGCCGGATAGCCCTCAAGCACGTCCAGGCGCTGCAGAATCAGGCGGCTGATCCGATAGACCTCGCCGGTCACGGCGGTGCGGCCACCCGCCGACAGCACCGGGTAAGGGCCCAGATCGATCAGCGTGAAGCGCGGCGGCGTGGTCCACCGGCCCAGACATGACGCGCCCTTCAGCCAGGCGTGGTTGCTCTCCCCGGCCAGCAGCGTGCCGTAGACGAACACTCTCAAGAAAACGTCTCCACCCGTGACGGCAGCGTAATTCGCGGTGTCGGCATTGTGCGGTCGGTAGTCCAATCGTTACGTTGACGCGGCGGCGACGCCGGCGCGCTTTGTTTTGTGACATAGTTGGCCGTGGGGGACAAGAAGACATTGGGGGTTTCATGGAAGGTTCGAGCAGGCTTCCTTACACCGGAGCGCGCCATCAGGCGCTTCTCGATACGCTCTACGCCACACCCACGGATCAGTTGCTCTGGCGGGACTTTCTTCAGCAGCTGGTCGCCGTCAGCCAATCCCGGTCGGCCCGCCTGCTGGTGCTCGACAAGGCGGCGGAGACGGTGCGCTCCAGCACCAAAATCAATATCGACGACCGCGCCCACCAGAACTACGTGGATCATTTCGTCAACACCTGCCCCTGGCGACCGGAACTGAAGGAGAAGCCCGCCGGCCGCCTGTACTCCACCTACCTGGATTTTTCCTGCCGTCAGCGTCGTTTTTACAAGACCGAGTTCTATAACGATTGGGCGCGCAAGCTGGATATCCACCACGGCGTCTGCGGTACCGTCTACCAGACCGATGAATACACCATCCAGCTGCTGGTGCAGCGCACCGGCGGACAGGGGCCCTACGGGGTCCAGGACACCGCCTGGTTCAATGAACTGGTCCCCCATGTGCGCCGGGCCATCGATCTGACCCGCCATCTCCACCAGCTGGAATGGAGTAACCGCGGTGGCCGGCTGGCCGCGCACCGGCCGTACGCGGTGCTGGGCGACGGCGGCCGGGTGGTCTTCCTTTGCGACCGGGCCCAGGCGCTGATCACCAAGGAGGAGGCGCTGCGCTGTCGGCATGGGCGTCTGGCACCGAAACGGCAGGACCTCCGCGAGCGTTTCATGGCGCTGGTGAACGAGGTGATCGTCGGCGCGGGCCGGGACTGGCGTCACCCGGGTGGCACCGTCGCCCTGCCCCGGCGCGGCGGCGGCCAGCTGGTGTGCATGATCAGCCCGATGGCACCGCACCACGGCGGCGCCCTGCTGGCGCCGGAGGGCCGTGCGCTGGTGTACTTCCACGCGCCGGAGTACGAGGGCGCCGTGGACGAGCGGCAGATCGCCGAGCTGTTCGGCCTGACCCCGGCGGAAGCCCGCGTGGCCCGCGCCATCGCCGAAGGTGGTGACCTGAAAACCCTGGCGGCCGGTCTGTCGTTGTCGGTGGATACGCTGCGCGGGCAGTTGAAATCGGTGTTCCGGAAGACCGGCACCCGCCGGCAGAACGAGCTGGCGGCGATGATTCTCCGCTCGCCGGCCCTGCGCGCCGCGGAAACGCTGCCGATCAAACTGTCCTAGCGCCGCTCAGTCGATCAGCGGCAGCCGGTGTTCCAGGGTGGCGGCCCGCACCGCGTCGGGGATGCGGATTTCCGTGGCCAGGGGCAGGTGGTCGGAGAGCAGGCAGTCGGTGAGTACCCGGCTGTGACTGACCTCCAGCTCGGGGGACGCCAGAATATGGTCGATGTGCCGGTCCGGGGCCCAGCTCGGGAAGGTGTTCAGATCACCCTCCACGGCGCGCAGACCCAGCTCCGCCAGCGGCGAGCTTCCCAGGTGCTCCAACCGGCAGTTGAAGTCGCCCACCACCACGGCGTACCGGAACGGCGACAACAGGCGGGTGATGTAGGCGAGCTGGGTATTGCGCATTTTCTCGCCCAGCGCCAGGTGCACCACCGCCAACACCAGCGGTTCCACGGGGTGGCCGAACTTGACCAGAATCACGCCCCGTCCGGGCAGACCGGGGAGGATGTGGTCCTCCACGGAATAGGGCGTCAGCCGGCTCAGAAAGCCGTTGCTGAACTGGCCCAGCCGACCCAGGTTGCGATTGAGTTGTTGGTGCCAGAACGGAAAATCGGCCAGGGAGGCCAGATGGACCAGCTGATTGACGTTGCGTGAACGCAAACTTCCGCCGTCCACCTCCTGCAGACCCACCACATCGAAATGGCGGACCACATCGGCGATCTGCTCAATGGTCTCGACACTGCGCGGGTGCGCCACCAGATGTTTCCAGCTGCCGGTGAAATACTCCCGGAACCGGCTGGTGCCGATACCCGCCTGAATGTTGAAGCTCAGCAGCCTGAGGGTGTCGTCGGGCAGGCTGACCTCGCGCACCCGACGGGTGCGGCGGTGGCCTTCGCGTGCGAAGGAAAACCCGGCCGGGCGGGTTTTCCAGGACTGGTACGCGGTTCGCGCGCGCTCCAACAGCATTCCGTTTCAACTCCCCTGGGGGCTAGCGGCGTTCCTTCTTCACCAGGAAATCGATCACGTCGAACATTTCCCGGTTGTTGCGCAGGCCGTCACGAAGAATCAGATACTTCCCGTTGACCACGAAGGACGGCACGCCGCGGATCTGGTAGTCGCGGGCCAGCGCGTCGGTCTGGCGCAGTTTGGTGGACACCCCGAAGGAGCTGTAGAGCTGATTGAACTCATCCTCTTCAACCCCGTACTTCTCAAAGAAGTTCGCCAGCGCGGTGGGGGTGAACAGGGGCTCCCGGTGCTTGTGGATGGCGTCGAACAGGGGCTTGTGGATCTCGTCCACCTTATCGAGGATGTCGGCCACATAGTAGGCGCGCGCCAGGGGCTCCGCGTTCCGCAGGAAGGTCACCGGTGAGCGCACGTAATTCACGTACTCCGGCTTGTCTTCCAGCCAGTCCTCGATGACCGGCTCCAGACTGAAGCAGTGCGGGCAGATGTAGGAGAAGAACTCGCGCACTTCCACCTTGCCGGGCTCGTCCACATTGCCGGGATTGTCCAGAACCTTGTAGTGGGTCCCTTCCGCGTAGCGGGCGTGCTCGCCGCCGGATTCCTGTGCCCAGGCCGCCGCCGTGAGAGTCAGGCCGAGCAGCAGCGCCATAACCGTTCGCAACATGAGGTTCTCCTTGTTGTTGGCTGTTCCACGTTGATCGTGGCAGATAGGACCGTGGTAAAGCGTAAACGCTCCCCACCGCCGGTCCTTTTCACGAAAGTTGCATTATTACCGCATTGGCGGCGCTTTGCCCATGAACGGCGGCCACAAAAAAGGCAGCCGGAGGCTGCCTTTTCGCTGAACTTCGATCAACAGCGGGTTATTCGCTGTCGCGCTCCGGCGCGGAGAGACCCGCCACGAAGCTGGAGACCGCCTGGATCTGGGCGTCGCTCATCTTCGCCGCCAGGGTACGCATCATCGCCTGGGGATCGTTGTCACGCTTGGCCATGTCGCCGATGTCCTCGCGACCGACGGCGCGGAACGCTCTCAACTGGCTCTCCGTGTAGGCGGGCTGCTGACCGGCCAGTGCCGGGAAACCGGCGGCGTCGACGCCCTGACCGGCGGGGCCATGGCACCCGGCGCAGGCGGGAATGCCCTTTTCGATGTCGCCACCCCGGTAGAGCCGCTCACCCGCTTCCACCAGGTCCGGCTTGGCCTGCCCGGTCTGCACGGTCTGCTCCGCGTAGAACGCGGCCAGGTCCTGCATGTCCTGTTCGCTCAGGGCGGCGGCCTGAGCCTGCATGATGGCGTTCTCGCGAACACCGCTCTTGAATTCCTTGAGCTGCTTGATCAGGTAGGGCTCGCCCTGCCCCGCCAGGCTGGGGTACTGGCCGGAAGGGGAGTTGCCGTCCGGGCCATGGCAGGCCGCGCATACCTGGGCTTTCTCTTTACCGGCTTCCGGGTCGCCCTCGGCCAGGGCGAAGGGGGTGGCCACCACGGCAGCCAACAGCACGAACAGCTTGAAACACTTCATGGCCTTTCCTTCAAGAGCAGGGATTACTTGGTCATGTATTCAATAAGAGCACGATAATCTTCTTTGGAGCAGTCGCCGCACATGCCGCCCGGGGGCATGGCGTTGTAGCCCTCCTCGACGTGCTTGACCAGCGTGTCCATGCCTTTGTCCATGCGCGGCTTCCAGGCGGCCTGGTCCCCGGTTTTCGGGGCGCCGGCGGCACCGCTGGCGTGGCAATAGGTGCAGCTCTGATCATAGAGCTCTTTGACGGATTCGGCCTGGGCAACGGCCGACAGGCTCATAGCGATGGCGAGGGCGAGCCCCGTGGCAAAACCTTTCATGTGAATCTCCCCATGAGCTGGCGACATGCTGGCTTACTCAGGCGTCGGCGCCGAATTTGCCTTTGCACACAAACACCTGTAGAACGTCGGCCGCACGGCGAACGCGCGACGGCGCGCATTATATACTAGAGGTTCGCTCCCGTCATATGCCTTATTAAAGGCGCGGGTATTCGCTGTCCGCGCTCACTGAGAGACCGATAATGGCCCAAGATCCGACCCAGCGCCTTCTCCACCAGGCCCGCTTCCTGAAAAGCGCCCAGAACGTGGAACAGTGCCCCCCGGACGCGGGTTTCGAGGTGGCCTTCGCCGGCCGTTCCAACGCCGGCAAATCCAGCGCCATCAACCGCCTCACCGGCCAGCGGACCCTGGCGCGCACCTCCAAGACCCCCGGCCGCACCCAGCTGNTGAACTTCTTCGAGCTGGACGAGGAGCGGCGNCTGGTGGACNTGCCCGGCTACGGCTACGCCAAGGTGGACAAGAACACCCGCCAGCAGTGGCAGCGCGACCTGGACGACTATCTGGCGCGCCGGCAGAGCCTCACCGGGCTGGTTCTGCTGATGGATATCCGCCATCCCCTCAAGGATTTCGACCGCCTGATTCTGGAATGGTCGGCGCGCGCCGGCATGCCGCTGCACCTGCTGATCACCAAGGCGGACAAACTCAAATACGGCGCCGCCAAGAGCACCCTGCTGCGGGTCCTCAAGGAAGTCAGCGACCACCCGGCGCCGCTCAGCGCCCAGCTGTTTTCCGCCACCAACGGCAGCGGCTGTGACGAGGCCTGGCGCCAGCTCGGCATCTGGCTGGCGGTGCCGCCGGACCCGGCGGACTGACCGGGTCCGTCACTCCGGCGACGTTTTACGACACCACCGCGGCGCGGCGGTGTCACCGTCCGGATCCCGAGAAACCATCGTAAGCGATTGATATAAAAAGCCTTAATCCAATTCCGCAAAACAGGCATGCGTCTTGCTTCAGTGACGGCAAGAAGAAGGAAGAGGGGAAGTCCCACTTTTCAGTGGGCAAAAAAAATCCCTGGCAGCAAGTGGGGGAAGGGAACGACTGCGCTGCCAGGGAGGCTTGCCGCCCCAGCCTCCTGGGGGAGAGACTGGGGTGTCCAGAAGCTACGAACCGGTGAGGGTACTGGGGGATCGGGGGTACCGGTCCGTAGCTATTGATTAGGACAGGCCGCCTTTCGAAATAGTTTCCACCGCCGAATACTTTTTACAAATTTCATATTCCCGTCCCGCTACTGCTCCCAGGGTTCGCCCCGGGTGTCCTTACGCCGCGGCGTATCGCGGTGCATGGCCGCCTTGGCCAGCATGTGGGCGGATACCGGCGCGGTGATAAACAGGAAGACCACGACCAGTATTTCCTGCAAGTGCACGGTTTGCTGCCGCCATGAAAAGAACAGCAGGGAACCCACGATAATGCCACCGACCCCGAGCGTGGTGGCCTTGGTGGGCCCGTGCAGGCGCTGGTAAAAATCAGACAGCCGCGCCAGCCCGATCGATCCGACCAGAATGAACGCCGCTCCGGCCACGATGAAGACGCTGATAAAAAACTCAAGTACCGGGTTCATGTTTTCTCCTTTCACCCTGCTATTCGATGATATCGCCACGGGTGATGTACTTGGCCACGGCCACCGTGCTGACAAAGCCGATCAAGGCGATCAACATCGCCGCCTCGAAATATAGCCGGCTCTGACTGTCGATACCGTAGAGCACGATCAACGCCACGGAGTTGATATACATGGTGTCGAGCGCCAGTGCCCGGTCCGGCAGGCCCGGCCCTCGCAACAGGCGGAACAAATTCAGCACCAGCGCCACCACGATCAGGCTGGAGGCGATGGTTACGGCGGTGGCTAACATTCGAATATCTCCCTGAGCGCTCGCTCGTAGCGGTTCTTGAGAAGCTCGATGGTGGCCTGTTCGTCCTCCAGATCGAGGGTGTGCACCAGCAGCGTGCGGCGGTCCTCGCTGACGTCCGCGCTCACCGTGCCGGGCGTGAGCGATATGGTGTTCGCCAGCACCGCGATCACGGTCTCGTCGGTGACATCCAGCGGCATTTCAAAGAAGCCCGGCCGGAATCCGCTGGAGGGCCCCAGAATCAGTTTCGCCACGGTCAGATTGGCGGTGACGATGTCCCAGAGCACCACGCCGATAAACCGGAACAGACGGCGGTAATTGCGTAGCCGTGGCAGGTTCGGGCAGAACGGCCGGGTGGTGAGCGGCAAAAGCACCGCCAGCACCAGACCCAGGATCGCGTGCCCCCAGCTCCAGCTGTTCAGCAGCATCCAGCCCAACCACAAAAACACGCTAAGCTGTGGAAACGGCAGTATTCGCGTCATGGGCGACCTCCATCGCGGTTCAGTACCGCCTCGATATAGAGCTCGGGCTGCGACCACTGAGCGGCGATGGACGCGGTGACCCGCAGTACGCTTTCGCCGCATATCACCAGTACCAGCGCCGCGGCCAACAGCGCGACCGTGGCCAGCAACCGCCCGGAATCCATCGTCGAGACCACGGTGTCGCCGCTGTTGCGCCAGAACAGGGTGGAGCCCGCCCGGCTCAGGCCAATCAGCGCGAACAGACTGCCGGCCAGCAGAAACACCCAGTAAAGCGGGGCCGGCACGGCTTGCAGCAACGTGGCCTTACCCACAAAGCCGGACAGTGGCGGCAACCCGATCACCGCCACGGCGGCGAAGAAAAACAGCCCCGAGAGCAGCCCGGCATTGGCCGGCGCCGGCCCGGCACAAAGCCGGTCACCCAGCTCACCCCGCCCCCTTCCGATCATGTCGGCCAACAGGAACAGGCCCGCCGAGATCAGGGTGGTGTGCATGAGGTAGTACAGGCTGGCGGCCAGCGCTTCCGGCGACCCCCAGGCCACGCCGGCGACCAGGGTACCGACCGAAAAGATCACCAGGAACGCCACCATTTCCCCCAGTCTCCTGGCGCTCAGGACCCCGGCGGACGCCAATACCAGCGTTACCAGCGCCACGATCCAGAGCGGGTCACGGCCGAGTCCGGCAAGCGGACCGTCGGTGAACGCCAGCCCGTAAACACGGATGATCGCGTAGACGCCGACCTTGGTCATGATAGCGAACAGCGCCGCCACCGGCGCCGTGGCGTTCGCGTAGGTGGCCGGCAGCCAGAAATAGAGGGGGAACAGCGCCGCTTTCAACCCGAACACGATCCAAAGCAGCAAGCCGGCGATTTGCGCCAACGACCGCGCGTCGCCGTCCAATTGCGCCACCTTGACCGCGAAGTCCGCCATGTTGAGCGTACCGGTGGTGCCGTAAACGAGCGCCAGAGCAATCAGAAACAGGGCCGAACCGATCAGGTTCAGCGCCACATAGTGAATGCCCGCCTTGACCCGGTCCGGCCCGTGACCGTGCAGAGCCAGCCCGTAAGAGGCGATCAGCAGCACCTCGAAAAAGACGAACAGGTTGAACAGGTCGCCGGTGAGAAAGGCCCCGTTAATACCCATCAACTGCAGCTGGAACAGGCCGTGAAAATTCGGCCCCGCCCGGTCGTCTCCCCGACAGGCGTAGAGAAACGCCGGTATCGCCAGTAACGCCACCAGCAACACCATGAACGCACTGAGGCGATCGAGAACCAGAACGATGCCGAACGGCGCCCGCCAGTCACCGATCTGATAGACCTCGATCGCCCCCTGGGAGGCGTTCTGGAACAACAGCCCGGCGGTTACCAGCAGCAGGGTCACGGACACGGCCCCGGTGGCACGCCGTAGCCACTGCCGGTTGCGCACTTCAAGCAGCAGCAACATACCCGCGAACGCCGGAATCAGCACCGGCGCGATGATGAGATGCTCCATCAGTCCTCCCCGTCCCGTTGTCCATCCACGTGATCGGTACCCAGATCACTCTGGCCGCGCAGCGCCAGAACCACCAGAAACGCGGTCATGGCGAAGCCGATCACGATGGCGGTAAGCACCAACGCCTGGGGAAGCGGATCCGTCGGGTTCGAGGACTGGCTGACGATCGGCGCCTGATTGGGCACCAGCCGCCCGGAGATGAACACCATGAGATTCACCCCGTAACTGAGCAAGGTGATCCCGAGAATTACCGGGAAGGTTCTTGCCCGCAGCGTCAGATACACGCCGCTACCCACCAGCACCGCGATCACCGAAGCAACGATGATCTCCATCAGGCACCTCCTTGCTTGTCGTCAATGTCCGAAAGCCTGCCCAGATTGCCCAGGATCAGCAGTGTGGCCCCGACCACCGTGAGAAACACACCGGCGTCGAACAGCATCGCGCTGGCGAGCTCGAATTCGCCCACCACCGGCAGATGGACATGGTCGAACGTACTGGTGAGGAAAGGGGCACCGAAAAACCAGGAGGCGACACCGGTAATGCCGGCCAGCAGCAGGCCCAGCGCCACCACCGGGTGGTAATCCCCCGGCATCCGCTTGCGCATCCAGTCAACGCCACAGGCGATGTACTGCAGCATCAGCGCCACGGCGGTGACCAGGCCGGCGATGAACCCGCCGCCGGGCAGGTTATGCCCACGCAGGAAGATGTACACCGACACCAGCAGCGCCAAAGGCAGCAGCGGCCGCGCCACCACGCCCAGCACCATGGGATGCACGTCCCGGCCCCAGGGGCGCCCCACGGAATCCACCGGTGACGAAGGCAGCTTGATGTCCTTGAGCAGCGCGTAGATCCCCATGGCGGCGATACCGAGAACGGTGATCTCCCCGAAGGTATCGAAGCCACGGAAGTCGACCAGGATCACGTTGACCACATTGGTCCCGCCCCCCTGGGGCTTGGAGTTGGCCAGGAAATAGTCACTGATGGACTCAAACCCGCTGGTCATGATGAGGAACGCCATAAGGCCGGCGCCACCCCCCACCAGCACCGCAAGAAGCAGGTCGCGGATCACCCGGGTGGCCCCGGACTCCACGCGGGTGCGGACCGGAAGGAAGTACATGGCGAGCATCAGCAATAGCGCCGTTACCACTTCCACGGACAACTGAGTGAGCGCCAGGTCCGGCGCGGAAAAACGGACGAAGAACAGCGACACGACCAGGCCCACGACACTGATCGACATAATCGCGGTCATCCGGTGCCGGTGCAGAATCGCGGTCAGTATCGCCGCCGCGCCGAGAATCAGCGCCCCCAGCAGCACCACGAAATCGACCTCCAGCAACGCCCTGTTGCCCGCCAGCAGGTCCGGAGGCAGGTGGAAGAGGAACAGCAGCGCAACCAGGGTGAACAACCACGCCGTATAGCTCTGCAGAGAGCCGTTGCGCAACGCGCCGCTGATGGTGTGCGCGACGCGGGACAGCCGTTGCATCAGCGCCTCGAACACCAGGCTCGCGCTGATCTCGGGAAGGCGCTCATGGAGACGGAACAGGTGCTGCCGCAAGGTGTACACCACCACGCCGAACACCAGGGCGATCACACTCATCAGCAGCGGCACGTTGAACCCGTGCCATACCGCGAGTTTGTACGCCGGCAGCTCGCCGCCCAGGGTCGCGATCCCCGCCACGGCCAGCAGGCTGGCCACCGTCACCGTGGGGAAGACCCCCACCGCGATACACAGCAGCACCAGCACCTCCACCGGCACTTTCATGTAGCGCGGCGGCTCGTGGGGCGGGAATTTCGGCAGGTTGATCGGCTCACCGTTAAAGAACACGTCGTGAATAAAGCGTGCCGAGTAGGCCACCGAGAAGATGCCGCCCAGGGTCGCGCCCATCGGCAGTATCCAGCTCATCACACCGAGCCGGTCGGAGTGCAGCGTTTCGGCGAAGAACATCTCCTTGGAGAGGAAGCCGTTGAGCAGCGGCACGCCGGCCATCGACGCCGACGCCACCATGGCGAGCACCGCCGTGTANGGCATGTAGCGCCACAGGCCGTTGATTTTACGCATGTCCCGGGAGCCGGTTTCGTGGTCGATGATACCCGCCGCCATGAACAGCGATGCCTTGAAAGTGGCGTGGTTAATGATGTGGAACACCGCCGCCACCGCCGCAAGATCCGTATTCAGGCCGAACAGCAGGGTNATCAGCCCGAGATGGCTGATCGTNGAGTACGCCAACAGCCCCTTGAGGTCGTGCTGCAACAGGGCCAGGGCGCCACCCGCCAGAAACGTCGTCATCCCCGCCAGGGTGACCAGGTCGAACCATAGATCGGTGCCGGCAAGGGCCGGATAGAGGCGGGCGAGCAGAAACACGCCCGCCTTTACCATGGTGGCGGAGTGCAGATAAGCGCTGACCGGCGTGGGGGCCGCCATGGCGTGCGGCAGCCAGAAGTGGAACGGAAACTGGGCGCTCTTGGTAAACACGCCGAGCAGCACCAGGCAGAGAATATAGGGGTAGAGCGGGCTGGCGCGCAGGGCGTCGCCGCTGGCCAGCACCTCGCCGAGGGAGNAGCTGCCCACCACCTGACCGATGAGTATCACGCCACCCAGCAACGCCAACCCGCCCATGCCGGTAACGGTCAGNGACATGCGCGCCCCCTTGCGCGCTTTACTCTCATGGGACCAGAAGCCGATCAGAAGGAACGAGCTCAGGCTGGTCAGCTCCCAGAACACCACCAGAAGAAGCAGGTTGTCGCTGGTGACGATGCCGAGCATGGCGCCCATGAAGAACAGCAGATAGGCGTAGAAGCGACCGGACTTCTCTTCCGGCGACAAGTAGTAGCGGGCGTACAATATGACCAGCAGGCCGATACCCAGCACCAGCAGCGCGAACAGCAGCGACAGGCCGTCCAGCCGGAACGCCAGGGCCAGCCCCAGCGACGGCACCCAGGGTATGGTTTGCAGCACCACCTCGCCGCCGTAGACACGCAAGATCATCGGCACCAGCATCGCCAGCGCCAGGGCCGGCAGTACCGCGGCACTGATCGCCATCACCGTCGGCGAGGCCTTCAAACGTGCGGCGAACGGAGGCAGCAACACCCCCAGAAAAGGCAATAGAACCAGAAAAGCGAGACTCATAGGCAATCCGTTGTCATAAGCGGCCGGGCCGCCAAACTCAGCAAATAGCGGTTAACGAAGGGTGACAACGCGTGTCGAGCGGACCCGGCGGATCCGGAAAGTAGGGGCGACGCCCCCGGCGCGGACAGTCGGCGGGGGACATCCCTATCTGCTGGGGCCGCGAATGGCTTGCCATGAGTGGGCTCCTTGATAACGGCGGTTAGTATGCCACGAGGCCACGGGGCTGGCGCAACACGGCACCGCCCGCGGGCTCAGAACTCGCCAACGAACTGATTGTAGAACTGGCGCGCGGTGCGCCCGGAACGACCGCCTTTCTCCATGGAAAACCGGCGCGCCCGGATGTGCAGTTCATCCCGGTCCGCGACCGCGCCGAACAGGTGATCCACCATTTCGAAATAGCGCTGTTCGTCGATCGGATAGAAACTCAACGACAGGCCGAACCGGTCGGCCAGGGATATCTTCTCTTCGACCACGTCGCCGTGGTGCATCTCCCGGCCCACCACCCTGCTCTGCTCATTGTCCGAAAGGTATTCGGGCACCAGGTGGCGGCGATTGCTGGTGGCATAGAGCTTGACGTTCTCCGGCGGCAGCTCCAGCGACCCTTCCAACACGCTCTTGAGGTGCTTGTACTGGGTATCGCCGTCCTCGAACGCCAGGTCATCACAGTAGACCACGAACCGCTGCGGCCGCTCGCGAATGTCATCGACAATCTCCGGTAGATCCACCAGATCATGCCGTTCCACCTCGATCATCCGCAGCCCCTTGGGCGCGTAGGCATTGAGCAGCGCCTTCACCAGCGACGATTTGCCGGTGCCCCGGCTGCCCCACAGCAGCACGTGATTGGCCGGGCGACCGCTCAGAAAGCGCTCCGTGTTATGAATCAGTTTGCGCTTCTGGGTCTCAATGCCCAGCAAATCGTCCAGTTCCACCGGATCCAAGTGTCTCACTGGCCGCAGACGCTGCTGTCGCGGCCGCCAGATCGCCGCCACATCCGAACGCCAGTCCACTTCATTCATGCTCGTACCCTTGATGGCATCAGGAACGGAATGCTGCCATGGCAAGCCCGGTTACAAAAGAACTTGCTTGCCGGGCCCGGGTCCACCTTTACCATGTAGTCATGGAACCGTGTAGGCCCGACCCCCGCTGAAGGAGATCCCCATGTCCCTGTTTTCCCGACCCGCTCATACTCTCGCCCTGCTGATGCTGGCCACCGTCGCCACCGGCTGCGGCCACACACCGCCGGCGCTGCCGGACAATGCGCGCGCCTGCCCGGAACCACGGCCGCAGATGTGCACCATGGACTACCGCCCGGTTATCGGCCTGGACAAAAACGGCAACCCCATGGGTGAATACAGCAACGCCTGTAGTGGCTGCGCGAAGGAAGGCGTCGCCTACACCGTGCCCGTCAAATAACCGCCAAGGACACCGCTTTGCCGCCTTCGCCCCTGCGACTACTGCTGGCGTTCGACGATCAATACCGTCGTGACCGGGAGCATACCCCGGATTTTCTGCATCGCCGGGACCGTCGCCTGGCCGTGGCCCGGCAGCGCGACGGCGCCGATCCACCCGATGCGGCCGCCTGGCTCACCGCCGTGGGCGCCCGCGACGACGGCTCCGACCGGCGTCTTACCGTTTGGCGTCGGGCGCGGGCGCTGTTCACCGCCGCCGGCGCGGTGCTCGGCGTGGTGACCATGCTCGGCCTGTTGTACGTGGACGGACAGGGCCGCATCAACGTCACCCTGATCATCGCCCTCGCCCTGCTGCAGTTACTGCTGGCGCTACTCACCTCACTGCAGGCGATCACCGGGCGGCGGCCCTGGGGACGATTGCTCGATCGCTGCCACCGTAACGGCACCCCGGTCATGACGCCCCTGGAGCCCCTTCTGGCCGCACGGGTCGCCCATAGCGCCGGGCTGGCGTTCGCCATCACCGCTCTGCTCACCTTTCTCGCCCAGGTGCTGATCCGCGATCTGGCGTTCGGCTGGAGCACCACCCTGCAGACGTCCGCCCCGGCCTACCAGAGTCTGATGCAGCATCTCGCCTGGCCCTGGCGCGGCTGGCTGCCGGCCGCCGTTCCGAGCCTGGAATTGGTGGAACAGGCCCGCTATTTCCGGCTCGGCGGTCAGCCGCCCGCCGATCCGGAGGCGTTGGGCGGCTGGTGGCCGTTTCTGGGCATGGTATGGCTCTGCTATGTGCTGACGCCACGTCTGCTGTTGCTGGGTCTCACGCGGCTGCATCTGCACCACCTGGCCCGCCGGGCGCTCCGCCGCCACCCCGGTCTGGCCGCTCTGCGCGAACGCTATGCCACGCCATGGGTGGACACCAGCGACGGCGCCTCCGCTCCGGCCAGGCCCCCCGCCGTACCGGCGGGCAGCGCCACGGCCCCGCTCCCGGAAACCGGCGTGGTGATTCGCTGGGCCGGCGCCGGCAGCGCCGATCTCGCCCGGCACCTGCTCAAGAAAACCTCGACACAGGTGCTTGAGGCCGGCGGCAGCGCCAGCCTGGAGCAGGACCGCGACACCCTCACCCGCGCCGACCTGGGCCTGCCGGTGGTGCTGCTGACGCGCGGCTGGGAGCCCCCCACCGGCGAACTGGCGGATTTTCTCGACGACGCCCGCCACAGCCTGCCGGCGGGCACCGACCTCGTGTTGCTGCCGCTCGCCGCCGACGATAACGCGGCCCCGGTGGACGGCCCTCTGCTCGACCAGTGGCAACGTTTCGTGGACCGGCACGGCCCGGTCAGGCTGGGCCGCCCATGACCGCGTCCAGCCTCCCCCGTTTCGCCGTGGTCGGCCACCCGAATAAGGGCAAGTCCAGCATTGTCGCCACCCTGGCGCAGAACGACGGCATCGCCATCGCCCTGGAGCCGGGCACCACCCGGGAGAACGGCCACTACCCGCTGCGGGTGGACGACCGGCTGCTGTATGAATTGATTGATACGCCGGGCTTCCAGCGCCCGCGCCGGGTACTGGCCTGGTTGCAGGCGCACAGCCTGTCCGCGTCGGACCGGCCGGATACCGTGCGCGCCTTCGTCACCCAGCACCGCGACGACCCCCGTTTCCATGACGAATGCCAGCTGCTGACGCCGATACTGGAGGGCGCCGGCATCCTCTATGTGGTGGACGGCGCGGTGCCCTACAGCCGCGAACAGGAAGCGGAAATGGAAATCCTGCGCTGGACCGGCCGCCCCAGCCTGGCGCTGATCAACCGCATCGGCGAGGGCGACCATCTGGCGGACTGGCGCGCCGCCCTGGGCCAGTACTTCCAGATCGTGCGCGATTTCGACGCGGTGCACGCCCGCTTCGAGGCCCACCNGAGCCTGCTGCGCGGTTTCGGCCAGCTGGCACCGGAATGGGAAGCGCCGCTTGAGGAGGCCACCAACCATCTGCGCGATCAGCGCCGGCACCGCCAGCACCAGGCCCTGCAACTGATCGCCGCCGCCCTGGCGGACATGCTCACCCACCGGGAAACCGGCCGGCTGCGCGACGACGGCAACCGCGACGCGCTCGAGCACGAACTCGCGCAACGCTGGCGGGACTGGCAGCGCCGGCGGGAGCAGCGCCTGCGCCGGGACGTGGAAGCCCTCTACCGGCACCGCCATCTGCGCCGCCGGGAGCAGGCCCTGGCGTGGCAGCCGGGCAGCGACCTGTTCAGCGAGCAGGCGCGCCGGACCTGGGGCGTGAGCCGCACCTACC
>FUFK010896268.1_pt1 | contig 24980 bp, 48 predicted proteins | sample 1021851 | NCBI WGS metagenome assembly FUFK01 (sample SAMEA51879418, study PRJEB19060) | metagenome | reverse complement strand
TTGAAATTGCTTGTTAATTAAAATAAAGGAATAAAACAATGGAAATAAAACTTGAATCTGGTAAGAAGATTAAGTTAAAAGATGTATCTATAGATGAGAGAGATGAAATGCTTGATTCTGTAGAGTATCAATATGATNAAAAAGGTAATCCTAAAGGTATGAAGATGATGAATAGTACGATTACTAAGTGGTTACGTTTATCTATTGACGGCGATACATCTGATGAGTTTCTAAANACACTAACACTACAAGATAGAACTGACGTTTTTGTTAAAATGCAGGAGTATCTTTTAGTGGGGGAAAAGAAAGCCTCCAAGTAGAACTGACTATATTGTCTGATAGCTGTGGAGGCTGTCAATATTGTGAATTTCCATACGAAGCACAGATACCTGTAAATACAGGAAACGGATACGAAACACGAGAGTTTAAGTCACAAGATGATGTTTGGGTAGTTATTGATTTAATTGCCCAAGAAACTAAAAATTTTAACGAAGAAAAAGGAAAGGAGTTTGATGTGGTAAAAAGTATAGCAAGTCAAATTCCATTCTTTACTTGTTTTAATCATATTAGAGATGAGAAATATCTTAAACTTCTTAACAAATATTTATATTGTACTGAAACAGGAACACCTGCTCATAGTGGTAGTTATGGTGAGCAACCTGCAAGATGGGTACAATATTTTTTTATAATTAAAAATGCGATGGCGAAGAAGATGAATAACGTAAAAGAGAAAGCGAAAAAAGATGTCTGATATTATAGTAAAGTTTAAGCCTTCTGGACACAAACAATTAATAGAAGCAATTAAAAAGTTACAATTAGCACAAAATGGTGCAGCAGGTGCTACTGATAAATACAATAAGAGTGGTAATGGTGCATTAAAAACAAACAGATTGCTTGGTGGTTCTTTTGCTACTTTTCGTTCTCACTTATTGTTATACAACTTTGCTATGGGTCTTGGTATTAAGCAGACTATTGAATTTGCTAAACAAGCAGCCAAAGTACAAGATATGTCAAGAGCATTTACTACATTAAGTGGTACTGGTGAAAATTCAGCTATAGCAGTTTCTAAAATAGGTAATGCAGTAAAAGGCACAATGAGCCAAATGGATTTATTCAAACAAGCTAATAATGCTATGATTCTTGGTGTTACAAGAAATACAGATGAAATGGCTGAAATGTTTAAAATAGCACAAACTCTTGGTGCTGCTCTTGGTGTAGATACCCCTCAAGCTGTAGAATCTTTAATTACTGGTATTGGTCGTCAATCTCGTCTTATGCTTGATAACATTGGTATTATTGTAAAAGCAGATGAAGCATACAAAGCTTATGCAGATGGATTAGGTATAACTACAGATAAATTAACAGATGCACAAAAAAAACAAGCATTTTTTACTGCTGCTATGGAATCTGCAAGAACAAAAGCTGCTGAACTTGGTAACCAACAATTAACTGCTCGTGACCAATTTAATAAATTTAATGCAACTATGTCTGATTTTACTAATTTTATAGGCGAGAAAACAACTCCTATAGTTTTAAGTTTTTTTAATAGTTTTGGTGAATCATTAAAAAGAATTACAGAAACAGATTTAGAAACAACTATTAGAAAACTTGAAGGTTTAGGTGTTTCTGCTGAAAACCTAGCTAAACTTAACAAAATGTTAGGTATGCAAGAAGCAAGGGAGCAGATAAAAAAATCACAAGCATCAATATCAAAAACTCTTGAAGAATTAATACCATTAGCAAGTATAAAGGCGATTGAAGATTTTGGTGCTGCTGTAGATGTTTTTAAATTTGAAGGTGTTCAATCACCACTAGATGAAATAATTATAATAGACCCTAAAAATTTAAATTTTGATGCAATACAAACAGAATTTGATAGAATATTAGCTATGTCAGACCAATTTTCAGAAGGATTAGCAGAAACAGATGACCCTGACCAACAAGCTTTTTTCCAAGACAGAATAGACCATTTTGAAAAACTAGCAGTTGCATATCAAGCTGTATTATCAGAAAATGATAAATTAATTATAGCTAACCAAACTTTATCAGGAACTAATCAACAAGTAACAAAAACAAATAACGAAACAACAACTTCTACAAACATATTAACACAGGCATTAAATAATGCTTTTATTGCTGCTAATAACAGGGTAGAAGCATTAAAAACGGAATTTGAACTTAATAAACAACTTTTACAATCCTCTGCTGCGTTAGGTAAAAGTTATAAAAATGCAGGTAATGCTGCTGTTGCTGCTGCTCAAGCTGCTGTTTCAGCTAAGATTCAAGAAGCAGTTATGCAATATATGGCAGAGGCGATGACTAAAATTCCATTTCCTTTTAGTATAGGTGTTCCTGCGTTAGGTGCAGCTATGGCTGGAGCTTTAGGTTCTGTTCTTGGAAATATGAAATTACCTCAATTTGAACAAGGTGGTTATGTTGGTGGTAGACCTCACTCTCAAGGTGGAACTATTATTGAAGCTGAAAGAGGTGAGTTTGTTATGAGTAGAAATGCTACTGAATCTATTGGTTTAGAAACTTTAAATCAAATGAATCAAACAGGTGGTGGTGCTGTTAATGTTACTGTCACAGGTAATGTTTTAACACAAGATTTTGTTGAAGGAGAACTAGCAGAATCAATTAAAGAAGCTGTCCGTAGAGGTAGCGATTTTGGGCTTAGTTAATGATAGAATTACCAAATAAGTTTAAACAAGCATTAGGAAATGGTGTAAGAACATCATTATATCCTTTAGTTAGGATTTATAAAGGCGTAAAAATAGATGATCCTGAAGGAAATGAAGGAACTGCTTGGGAAGATGCAGAACAAGTTAATTTATCAATTAAAGAAACAAATGTAAGTGGAAGTGCGTATAAGCCTTTACTTTTAAGTGCTCCATCAATTAAATCGTCTGCCGATATTATAAACAACAAATACACTATATCAAGTGTATCTCTTTCTATATCTAACGCACCATTCCAAGGTGAAATATTTAGTGATGATATTCAAACTCTATTAAACGCTGTTGTTCAGATTTATTATTGTGCTAATGGTATTGATAGTATTGAAGATTGTTTACTTGTTTATACTGGTAGTATTAGACGTTTTAATCAATCGGCAGAAACTATAAAATTAGAATTAGAAGATGCAACACAACAAATATTGTCTACTAAAATACCATCTTCTTTAGTAGGAGGTCTTGGTGATAGTGAAGACGTTCTTAAAGCAGAAGATATAGGTAAACCTTACCCTATGGTTTATGGTCAAGTTGATAAATCTCCTGTTATTAAACGTTCTGTAGGAACAGATAATATGGGTGAATTAGAAAGTGAATTAACAGAATTTAATATTGATAAAAAAGGTAGAAGAATATTAGGTTTATGGGAACTACCAACTGAAGATAATTATGGACATTCATTTTTAACTCAAAGCCATCCATTAATTCAAAATGGATATATTAAAAAAGCTGGAATGTTATCGGTTTATGAAGATAATTTTGTTCCTATACCACAAAATTTAGATTATGAAAAAGAATGGTCTTATTACGTTGATGGTATTACAGACCCTAGTGTAGAAGGTTATAATAAAATTACTTTTAGTGTAGATGAACTTTATTCTTTTCATCAAGGATATGGCAATAGAGCACCTTCAATAAAATTTAATGCTGAAGCTCTAATAAATGAAAATGATTTGGTTGGTATTCCTAGCAGGATTTACAGACCTTTTAATAAAATGGTTTGTGTAAATATGAATTATGACAATATCACTGGTGGTGATTCCCATACTTTAAAAAATGCAAATAGAATATATGGTTTTACAGATTATGATGGTATTGGAGATGCTTCAGGTAATGGTAGTATAACTAATTTTTTTCCTTGGGAACAATCAGACGTTATGAGTTGGGCAGGTCTTTATCACCAAAATTGGTGGCACGAACCTTGGGATAGAACTTGGTGGCTACCAACAGCTTGTAATGATAATGATAGTGCACACGAAGTTATAGTTACTACTAGTATAGATGAAAATTGGAAACAATATAAACCTGAAACTAAAGGTTTTTATCCTATAAATAATTTACAAGATGGTTCTTTAGATAAAGGTGTTTGGATAGTAGGTAAAAATGAAGATGCTCAATCAGGATTTGCTTATGTTAAATTATTTTTTCAAGATAATATTGGAAGTTTCCCTTGTTCATCAAAAATAGTATATGATGCACAATACCATAGTTTTGGTGGTATGGATTTTAATGGAGATTATGAATTAGCTTATGGTGCAGAATTTTTTGACAATAACTCTAATTTAGAATATGATGGACAAACATTAATTGATGCAGAAACTTTATCAAATAATTTACATTTTCCTCACGTTCCAAACCAAACTGGAGCTTGGCGTAACATTAATTATGGAGACCAACAAAATGATGGTGAAGCAGGTACAGAAGATACAGTTGAGTTAATTGATGGTTATGAAGAATTAAAAACATTTAATAACACTACAGAATTTGAAAATATAAATTTTGGTATGTTAAAAATTCCTCAATTTCACGACAATCACGATGATATGTGTTATTGTTCTGCTATGTTATTTAATTGTTATGTTTTACAAGATGCAGTTATTGACCAACCGCTTAATAAAGATTTTTATGCCGATGTTAAAGGTAGGCTTAAAGAAGATAATGAAACATTAATAAGAACAGCACCTGAAATAATGCAAGATATTTTAGAAGATGAAATTGGTTATACTGGTGAGGTCAATATACCAAATGATTTTGATTTGTTTCAAGAACAATATAAAGTTAATAACGATTTTACTTTAAGTGAACAAAAAGAAGCTAAACAAGTATTTGAAGGTTTATTTAAATCATCTTTAGCAATACCTTCTTTTAATGAAAAAGGAGAATTTAAACTTATACCCATACATCAATTAGAGATTGATGATTACCCAGAATATCAAACTAGTGGAACTCAAGCAATCAATTCTAATACAATAGATAATCAACATATACTTAAATATTCTTTTAGCTTAACAAAATTAGAAGATGTTAAAAGCCAAGTTAATGTAAAGTATAAAAAGAATTATGCTTCAGGGGATTTTGATGCAGAAACTGGTTATATATTTTATGATGTTGATGGTATAATTGAATATGAAAGTTATGAGGACCAAAGTCAAAAGAATTACCCTGATGACCCAACTAAACATTATAGTTTAGATTATTACGGATTAAAACCAGAAGAAGCAAAATTAGATATAGAAACAGAATATATAAGAGATTGGGAATCAGCAAGAAAATTACAAAAAAGATTACTAAATTGGTATGCTAACCAACACCTTATAGTTAAAGTAGACTTACCTGTAAGTTATATGAATTTAGAAGTTGGAGACTATATTCATTTTGACGAACTTGTAGGTGGTAAACTTGCTTTTGGGTATGATTATACAAGGCATTACAATAAAAATGGTCAAGTAGCTTATAAGTATTTTTTTATAACTAAAATTAGTAAATCATTAAGTAAAATAAGTATAGAAGGTATTCAAGTACATAGGGGAGAATATGGTTTTTGGCCTAATTGGGATTTAGATTATGGAGATACAGGTGGAAATGATGGAGCTTTAGATTTTGAAGTAGGTGATTATGAAGACACTACTATTGAAGAAGATTTCTATATAAATCTTAGTTGGGCATCAATTCCTCCACCAGAAGTTCCTAATGATAACAATATAAATAGTAACCCTATAGCAATAATTGATACTGATATTATTGGAGAGTTTGATTATAAAATTTTTATAAGTAATAATCCTGCACCATTTTCGTTTGGAGAAGGAACAATAATGCCTGAAACTACAGAGGGTGAGCATTTTGAATTAACTAATGATTATATAACAGTAATTGAAAATTGGAATACAAATATTAATAATGAAACTCAAGGTGGCACTTTAGAATTAAGAAGCAATTTTTCTCCACCACAAGGACATAGAATTGACGGCTATATTGAACTTACACACCCAGATTTAAATCAACCTGCAACATTAAGTTTTTTCCAAACTTACATAGCAGACCCATATGACCCAATATTAGGTGATGTAAATCAAGATGGAAATATTAATATTTTAGACCTTGTTACAGTTGTGGACCATATATTAAGTGGTGGAATCAATTTAACAGGTCAAGCACTTGCACTTGCAGATATGAATCAAGATCAAACAATTGATGTTCTTGATGTTGTAGCTATAATGAATATAATTTTAGAAAGTTAATAATGGAAAAAGCAATAAATAAAAAAGATAGATTTAGAACAAGAAAACCTAAATTAGAAGAAAAAGCTATTATAATGGCAGATAATGGTATTTGTTCATTACAGGCAGATGTTGGTGTTATGGGTGTTCAGTTACATTTTATAGGTGAAGCAGAAATAACGCCTGAGCTTCCAGAAGGGTGGATTTTACAAGGAAACAATAATACTATACTTATGTTTACTTTAGGAAATAATCCTATACAAAATCAAACATTATTTACTTATAAAGGATATATTAAAATAGTTAAAGCTATAATTTCTAATGGTAAAGGTGAACAATTATCTGAAAGAATTAAAGAAGTTAATTCTAATTGGAGTTCACAATCATTTGATTTTAGTATAGATACAAGTAGTTGGGAAGATTATAAAGATACTAAAAGAGTTGGAAAAGTCAATAGAACTACTTATAATTTACCTGATTACGATTTACCAAAGGTAGAAAAACAAATTAAAACAAGAATTAGAACAACAACAAGACCTACGTATACATCAGGTAGTGGTAGTTCAGGTAGTTCAGGAGGATATTAATGGGAAAACAAGTTAAAACGCCAAGATTTTATGTAGATATGGTAACATTTTTACACGCTACAGGTGATATAAGATGGGGTCACGGAGGCGTTACTCCAACTTTAGCAGATAATAAAGGTGGTGCAGAATTACTATATATGAATTGTTCTAATCCGTTTCTTAGAATGAATTTACTCAACCCTGATACTGCAGTACCTTTTGCTATAGGTCATCAATACGGACTTTTTCCTGAGTATCCTCAATGGGGTGTTAATGCAGAAAATATGGCAGATGCTAAAACTTCTTTTCCAATTAATTTTTGTGCTTTATTAAATCATAATTTAGGTAGTGAACCAACTCCATTTTTACCAAGAGGTATGAGAAGGATTGTTGATGAAGTTGATGGGTTTAAGAATCAAGCTAGATTTTTAAACCACTCAGACCATAATCCTGTAGAGGTTCTTAATGCTGCTTCTAAAGAAGGAAGTGTTAATGGTGTTCACGAAAGCCAAAAGTTTATTGGTCCTGAATATAATGGAACTACAATTTTTACTTTTGATACTCAAGATTCTTATTGGACAGGTTTTGATATGGTTTGGGGAGTACAAACTAATGGTGATGATAGATATGATTATAACCATAACCATCAATTAGGTTCTTTTGTAGTTGGAAAGTATTGGGATGCTCCTAATTCGCCTGATTTATCACTTACTATGAGTAGAAGGTTTGACGGCATTAAAAAACAAAAAACAATAGGTGGTAAAACATTAGCTAATATTTATTATGATGGACCAACAGAATGGACTATGAATAGAACACAAACAGATATTTATAAATACCCACCTTTTGAATTAGATGGTCCTAATAATATAACTGATGAGACTTTGTTTGATAAAAGAGCTAAAAGTGGTTTAGGTAGAAAAGGTTTAAGAAGCTGGAATCTAACATTCTCATATATAAGTGAAGATAATATGTGGACTGATTATGAAAGTTCTAATACATCACCTTTTGATGATTCAGGATATAATTCAGAAATAGGTGGAGATGCACCTATTGACCCTGCTCAAAGAAGAAACCCTATGTTGTCAGATGAAAGTTTTAATTTTGTATGGAATTGTACATTAGGAGGCACTTTACCTTTTATATTTCAACCAGATAATACTAATAATAATCCTGACCAATTCTCAATGTGTACTTTTAGAAGCAATACTTTAAGTGTAAAACAAGTGGCTTTTAATACTTATAGTTTAAGTATTACTATTGATGAGGTTGCCTAGCATTAGGTAAAACAATACCCATATCTATTACTGCCCATCTTTTGATTATTTCAATAAATTCAGTAAATTCTTCTACAGATAATTGTTTAGTAGAACCAATATCATACTTTTCTTTGATAGTTTCGTGCATTTCTTGTTCAGTATAACCTAATTCTTTAGATAATATCCTAATTATAACCCTGTAGTAAGCATTTTGTTGTGGAGAACGCACCTTTTCGGCAGGTTTTATCTCTAGGTGAACATCACCCTCAATTAGATATAAGTAGTCCTTAAATCCAAGATTGTCATCTAAAGTTAATTTACCTTGTTTTACTTTACCTGCGAATTTCATTTTTGAGCCGAGCCGAAGAACTGCCCTTCGCCCTCATTACTGGTAGTATTGCGTATCTCTCTTGATACTTGCTCGGCATTTCTTTTTGGATATTCTTTTTTATTTTTATTTATCAGTTTAACCATATCTCTATAAGTTTTATTTTTCTTTCCTACAATAGTAACATATTTACCACGAGTAGGTCCATTTACTAATTTATAACCTTGTTTCAACATTTTGTTTATTTGTTTTTGCCTTTGTTCTTTAGTTGCTCTTAAATCTTTATTATTTTTTCTTGCAAATCCTGAAACTGCCCTTACGGAAGGTGTGTTTATATCGTATCTTTTTCCATCTGGACCTAACCACTCTTTTGTTCCTTTATGACCTAAATAGCTCCAATTACAAGCCTGATACAAAGTTCCAATCTCTCCTGCTTTCCAATCTGTGAACGCTACTATATAAGTAGGTTCGTAATTTTTAAACAACAATTTTAAACTACCTTGTATTAAATATGAACCACCCCATTCAGGACACCAATGAACACAAGCTCCTCTACCTAAACATATTGCAGGATAATTATATAATGTAAATTTTCCACCAAACTTAACTTCTACAAAACAAGTTACACCTGCTATCGTATTACCAAAATACAAACCACAGAATTTAGAATAATTTACTGGCAAAGTTCCTAACCATTCATATTTTAATATAATAGGCAAGGCTTGTTGTCTTGTTATTTGTTTTATAGAAACATTTTTTTTAGATATATCTATATCTTCCCACCAAGCACCAAACAAATTATGTTGTTCTTCAATAGCCATTTGCTCTCTTATGATTCTTTGGTGTGCTTTCATTCTGCGAAATACCCCCTTAATAAATAAAAAGCCTCTTTCCATAAGTTAAGGCTATGTTTGTGTTCAAATTGATAAGAACCCATATTATGTCTTTCTGTGTGGTGTTTACGGCACAATGGTATACAAGTAAAGTCTTTGATAGTTTGTTTTTTTCTATCGCCACCCATACCTATTGTATCTTGGTGGTCTGCATCTACTGGCGAACCACCACATACTAAACAATGTTTAGATTTTATGTATCTAATATAATCTTTAGTCTTTATAGACACATCATCAACCAAGCTATAGTAATACATAGGTATTTTATAAGCCACCAAGCAAACAAACCACTGAATATAAATATACCTAAATAAACAATAGTATTTAACCAATTAATCTTCATCTACAAACCTCTCTTTCATATTAAAAAAGTTTTCTATTAATTCTATGATCACTCCTGCTATAAGAAATACACCAAGACTTGTTAATAGTGTTACAAATATAATTTCCATTTTATACCACCTTTACATATAATGGATTGTAAGGCGATGAACCAAGACCACCACCAAATCCAGTTAATACTAATAAAGAAATAATTATTAACATACCTATTATAAGGCTCTTAATATCTATTTTCATTTTATTCTCCTTTTATTCTATCCAACCATTGTTCAACTATATCTTTAGGCTGGATTGCTTTTTCGTGTTTAACGGCTTCATCTTTAGTTAAGAATCTCTTGCCGTCACTTGTTATCCAAATCTGTGCTAATTCGTGTGAAATCATAATTCTCCAATTTTAAGAGATAGTGTACCGAAAGGGGTGTACCAAAGGCAGGGAGAATGAATAAAAACCTACCACCTATCTCTTTTTATACTCCAACAACCAGTCATTCAATTCTTGTACTACATAAATNTTTCCTCTATCCTCTTTTATTACTTGTATATCTACTTCTTCAGAGGGTTTAATCCATTTCGGTAAAGCCTTTCTAACTTTCGCCTGAACCTTAATATCATCATCAATTAAAATATCTACTTCTTCGTGACAACCTAATGCTCTGCCGTTGCTCCCCCAAGCACGAACACATTTAACTTCGTGCAATTCAACGGCATCTACTATTTCTCTTTCAAATCTATTTCCTTTAGCTTTACTTTTATTCGGCATTATTTATTCTCCTACCATAACTCGTTATAACTCATTTTCTTTGGTCTTTTACTTGTGTATTTTTTATGACAATCTTTACACCAATACCAGTTCTTTCTGTATCCTTCAGATTTTGGTTTTTCTTTAAAACATTTAGTACATTTAAAGTTTTGTTTTTTTACACCTTTCTGCAAATCAATAGATTTTTGATTTGGCGAAACATATTTTCTGCTTTTAGGTAACGACATTTATACTCCTAATTTTGAGGGTAGGCATCTCTAAGGAGGGAGATGAATGAGTGTGCGAGACTCGGATAGTACCTACCCTATAAGTTATTAATTTCGTCTAAAGTTTTTTCGGCTATATCTCTTGCAATAGATGTTTCGGCAGATTCTTCTATAATCGCCTCTAATCCTTGTATAGCTATCTTTAGTTTTTCAGAATTAATATATAATTCCATATTACCCTCTTTTTGTTAAAATCTTTGCATTACAACATTTAGTTTCTTCCAAGTGGATAGTCTTAATCCCTCCGAAATAAGTATCTCCACATTTTGAGCAGTAACCAAATCTTGATGCTCCTCTTGTATCCATTCTATAATTCTCATACTCTTTATTATCAGATATAATCTCATCTTCCCAAGTTGCTCTCTTTAAATATCTAATTGGATCTAATCTGTAAACTCTTTCTCTATCTTTAATATAATTCTTTGTATGGTTCATAATCTTTGGTATTAAATCTTTTGTTATATGTTTTTTCCAATAAGCGAGACTTTGCTTCTTGGTGGTTTTCTTCCCATATAGTGTCCAGAATTTTTCGAAATCTTTATCAGAGGAAAGAGGCAAAGTAGTTGCCTTTTTATTAATAAATTTGCTTATTACTTTATCAAGTTTAATCCAACGAACTTTACCTTTTTCTCTGATTGCTATCTCCATTAGAATCTCAATGCCCTAACTGGAGTTATTGTTTTACGAGTTATAGTGCATTTCCTAGTTTTAGCCTCAACAACTTGATTTGATTTTTTCAAGTCATTAACTCTACCACTTACTGCATTTATTTGAAAATTAGTTTTATCACAAATCTCTTGCAAACTCATAGGTGTTTTATTATCCCTTAAAGCATTTAAGATGATTTGTTTTTGAGTAGGTTGCTTACCACTTAATTTTAAGTCATTATAAGCAATTATTGATGTAGTTCTTACCATTCTTTAACCCCTTTCTTAAAACGGCAAATCGCTATCCGTTTTAGGTTCTTGTTTTTTTTGGTCTTCATTTAGTTTAAGGCTTATGTACTTTTTACCACTTTTAGCAGTATTGCTCCAAGCCGAGATATAGTATTTCTCGCCTTTTATAAGTACATTACCTGTAAGATTAGGGTGTTTATCTGAAGCTCTATCTTCCACCATAAATAATACACCTGTCATATCTTTATTTTCCATCTGTTAACTCCTTTTGTTTTAGAAAATCCATTTGTTTGGATTTACTCATTTTATTATACTTAACTATTTCTTTGTTTGGTGGATATTTACTAAACCATTTATACCAAAGCAGATGATAATCAAGTTCTTCTACTATGCCGTCAAGACTATTTAGATTCATTTTTCTCATCTTTCATAGCATCTTGAAATCTCTCGTTCTCGTCATATACACTAAATTCAACTCTCACACCTTTAAACATAGACATTAACTTATTTGAGAAATCATCACATTCTGATTTAAGTTCGCTTATCAATAGTTCATTTTTCATTTTATAACCTCATTTCTCCACTCTTTTAGTCTATAATCATAAACATTTTTAGTTTTAACTTGTGGTTTAGGTTGGTTTTTCTTTGCTTGTATTTCTTCTTGTGCTTGTGATAATGCCCATAATGATTCGCCTATATGATAACATTGTTCACAAGTATCTTCGTCTTTATTACATACTGCTCTATGTTCTTCTATCCATTTCATTAAAATATCCCATCTAATTCTTCAAATTTATCAATATCTTTTTTCATCTCATCTAAAAAGTCTTGATATACTTTATAAGAATTGTTGTTGTCTGTTAATAGTTTTGATAGTTCTTGTTTTTTCTTTTGTCGCAATCCATCAAAAACTTTATGGTTTTTATACTCATCATATTTAGCAGTTTGTTGCTCAGTATAAAATTCTGGGGTGTCTTCTTTTGGTAAGGCATCGCCAAGATATATATACCAACCTAATCCGAAGCCAGTAGCAATACATTTAGTTAAACATCTCATTTTTGTATTGGCTATATCTACACAACTTGGATTTTTAATTGGGTTAGTATTATAGTCAGTAACTGCTAACCACATTTTTTTAGTTATCTCATTTATAGTAACTACACACTCAACAGAACACGAGCCATCTGGAGCCACAATATAATCTTTAACCATACCATTACTATCAGTATAATGTAAAAAATCATAATTTACATCAGGATAATGTTCCATTAGAGTAGATATAGCAACATTCCAAGGCAAATAATAAAATTTCCCTCTTTTTTTCTTATGTTTATTAACATCTATTGCAGATAGTTTATTCCATATTTCTTTCATTTTCATTCTTGTTCTCCAGTTCCATTACATTGTGGACAAATTATACCATTACCCTCCATAAATATATCGTGTCCAGTTCCATCACATTTTTTACATTCTGTATATTCATTCATTCTTTTATTCTCCTATATATAATAATAGTTTATTCGTTTTACTTCTACATTTGGATATAAGTCCTTTATACTTACATTCAAAATTTTGGCTAATGCCTTTAATCTTTCTTGACTTGGCTTTCTTTTGCCGTTTATTATAAGAGATAATACACTCTCATTTATACCAAGTTCTTTACAGATATAAATCTGTTTTATTCCCTTGTCTTTTATAATCTGTTTAATATTGTTCATTTATACTCCAATCGTTTTAAGAAATTAAATAATTATTTTCAAATATCCAAATATTTATTTATTTTTATTAATTTCTTTTATAATTCATTTTAATTGTTTATAATATAATCTTGTTATTGGTTTGGCTTATCACTTTTGGCGATAACAATTATAAAGAGCTACCAAAAGGAATCACAAAGCTCAAGGTTAGGACTAATTATAATAGACCTGTGATGAAAAAAATATTATAAGCTAAATAATCCCACAATGTGAGGTTTATAATGGTAGTCATTCCTAGATTTATAGTCTAGGAATAAGGACTACTATACCCAAATATAAGGTTTATAATATTAATTATTAACAATAGTTTTAGAAGTATCATAAAATATACTAACCTTATCAGTTTTATTATAATCTAAACCAAGTGAATCACAAACATCTTTCCAAACTCTTGAATATCCAAAATCTTCTGAATAAAGATTTAAATATCTACAATTTTTGTCCGATTTTTTCATTTTTTTCCTTTCTAGTTAGTTATAAAGTTTATTGTTAGTCTTAATATAAATATCGCCCAAAATATAGCCGTCAATATTATAGTGCTAAATATAATATGAGATATAATAAGCATATANACTCTTAAGATTTTTCCAAAGTTATTCATTTATTCTCCTTTATAATTCAAAACAGGGGGAAAACCCCCCTTTATTATAGATTTTGATAGTCATTATAGGCTTCAATAAAACTTTCAATTTCTTCATAAGTTAAATATCTACCATAAAAAACCTCTATTGCTTTCATTAATTCTTCAATGTGATAATCTGTTCCAAATTCAGATGATATTCTCATCACAATATCATACACAATATCGTTTTCATCAAACTCATCTTTTAATAATTCAATATATTTTGGACTTACTTTATACCTTAAATAAGTCGAAGCATATAAAGTGATTCCGTTTATTGTATATCTTTCTGAATTTCTTGGATTTAATACTTTCATTTTTTTCTCCTTTATTATAATTCAAGACAGGGCAGATATACTGCCCTTTGGTTTATAATTTACGCAAAAATCTAAAGTTTTGTGTTTTTTGTGTGAAATCATAAGGATAATCAAATTTATCCACATAATCACTACCAAAACCTATTCTTTCGCCGTATTTATTCATTTCCTTAACAAGTTTGTTATACTGGTCTTTTGTGCAATCTTTAAATTGACAACTCCAATTATAACCATCAACCCAACCCCATTCTTCGTTTTTAAACTCATCAGACGGCTCGTAATAGTGATATGTTCCACTAACATAAAATGCTTTACCATTACAATAAAACATAAATTCTACATCACTACCCCACTTGCCGTCGTGTTCGTAAATATCCCATTTACAAGTTGATTTTGCTTCGTCTTTTAACCTTGAGCCGAAAAATTTATAATTATCTGAATATTTATTAGATATACCATTAAACATCATATCTAATACTTCAAACATAGTTTCTTTTTCGGTTTCTGGTATTGTTGTTACTTCTTCAGTTGTTAAAGCCATTCATTCTCCTTTTTTATAATTCAAAACAGGGGGATATAATCCCCCTTATTATTATATTGCTTTCATTTTAGCAGGTGCTTTTTTAGCAGGTTTTTTTCCAACTAATAATTTATCATTATCAATTAGTTCTTGTGCAGATATAACTTCTTTAGCAAACAGACAAATTTTGGCTTCTAAACCATTTTTTGCTAATTCTTCCACTAAAAATTGAATATCGTCAATATGGTTACTACCATTTACACGAATAGCCATACAATTTGCTTGTAATTGAAATTGTCGTGGATTGTGACGATTGTCTTGAAATGTTAGAATCAAATGCACAATATTTGTATTATCGTTATTTATAGTTTTATCTACTTTTATTTTTACCATTCTTTCTCCTAAGTTAATTCAAAACTTGTGATACTCTTGTAGCCTATATATCAATTTCAAGAAAGTCATAATGGTTTTACTCTTTTTTTATGTATAACTAAAAGATACTTTCAACTTTCTGCTCACACCAAGTATCACAATTTATTCTCCATTTTAATTCAAAACGGCGATTATAGTGTCGCCAAACTTTTTATGGAAATAGTTCTCCATAACAATAATCACATAGCCAACAATGGTCGTATTGATGTCCTTCTTCATATACTGCACAACCAAAATCCCATTCATTAGCAAATGTATCGTAACATCTGTTACATTCTGCAAATTCCATTCTTTCTCCTANTTATAATTCAAGACGCAGTTTATAGTGAGCCACCACTAACAAGAAGTTATTTTTGCATTTGTTTTAGTCTTTGTTCTTCACGATATTTATCTTCTGCTTCGGCTTCTTTTTTATATTCAAGCCAATCTTTATAAGATAAAGTATCAAAACAATCAAGAGGATATAACATTGATTCACTTTTATTATCTAAAAGTTCTTTTAGTTCATCTTCTTCTAACATATGCCCTTTATATATAAGTTCATAAACTTCACATTCTGTGCAGTCAATACCCTCGTCAAGTATATCTTGCATACCATTATGCTCTAAATCAACATTCCAAGTAGCAGTTCCAAGTTCAATATTTATATATGCTTTTTCTGTGTATTTCATTCTTTCTCCTAAGTTAATTCAAGACTGAGCCGAAATATAATCGGCTCAAAAGAGGTAGTTGAAGCGAAAATTAATTGCTAAGAATATAATAATACTGATAATAATATTAATATATAGATTGATAATAATGAGCCGAAATATAATAGATTATACCAAAAATAACTAACTGGTTTATAACTAACATCGGCTAAATGTTTTTCGTGTCCACCTATACGAGTTTTCGCATATATTAATTTTTTCATTTATTCTCCATTTATAATTCAAGACGGCTTTTTTGTAGAGAAAGCCTAAAACTCTTATAGAGATGTATTATTGTTTATCTGGTGCAACAAAATAACCAGATAAAAAATTATTTTGTTGCAAAATAGCTCTTGACATAAAAACTATTTTATTTCTCTATAATTCAAGACAGGGAGATATAATCTCCCTATATAATTTAAAATTGTTGTATTATAAAACAATCACCGGTAATAGGTATTACTATTGTATCGTTTTCAATATCTTCAATACATTCGTAATCTTTTCCGTAATCATCTTGAAACTCTTTTAAATTGTTATATTCAGAAAAATCGCAACAAAGTCCAATAACATCTAACTCTTGTTCTTTTCCTTGGTCATTTTCTAAATCTTCCAACCATTCAAATAATGCTTGTAAGCCTTCATACGAAAAATGTTCGCTTCTTCCGTATCTTTGAAATGCTCTTTCAAATCCGTAAAAATTTAGTGTAATTTTCATTTTTTCTCCTAAGTTAAATTCAAGACGGCTTTTTTATGTGAGCCACCACAAACACAAAATATATAATATTTTGCTTGTTTCGGGTTTATTTCGGACAACCCCTAAGTATATAAATATACTTTCGCCGAGTTTGTTAAGTTCGTTCATCAGTTGAATATCCGTGCAATTTATTGCAATCAGTAGCATAATGCTACAGGAGAGAAAAGGTTTTGTTTCGCCGAGTGTCGCCGGTGTTGAAACCTGTTACCGAATAACCCCTTATTCTTTATATACGAATACTCGCTTACTTAACCCTCAATTTGTTTCTTGTGTTTCAGTCTTGATTTGTCTATCGTCTTTGTCCCATTCATTCTCTATAGTGTTTCTCGGAAGGCTTCTCGGTGTTTCGCTTTGGGTGGTGCCTTATTGTCTTTTTGAGTTTCTTCCGTCGGTAGCCGTTCGGCTAACCTGTCATTAATCTCTCTCACAAACTAAAACATATTTCAAAAAACTATATAATCAATTAAGATTATGTATTAATTTACTAATCTTTTCATTAAAGTCAAGGGTTTATTTTCATTAATGTTAAGAAAATGTATGTTTCACGAGGAGAAGTTTTTTTTATATTGGTATCTTATTTGTGGTTAAAGTGTAGTATTTCGGCGTAATATCGTGCCGATAATGATACTTCTTACACATAGTAAGAGACAATAATAGATTGTATTGTAATTGGTTTGGGTTTGGGGTTTGGTTTGGTATATCTTGAGCAACTAAAAAGATTATATATTTATCTTTAAATTAAAATATATTGATAATATCGGTTAATCCACCTCTTATTATCCCCATAATTACTACAAAACAAGCGATTTAAAGCCTTATTATTGCCTAAAGTATACTTTATATAGCCTAAGACGTATATTTGGCTAAAATGGGGTGTAGGGGGATGTGATTCTCGGTCCGGCTATCGGAACCCCTTCCACAAAAAATGTAAAACTTTACTACCAAAATCCCAAAATAAAAAAATAATTGGATAAAAGTACCATAAGTACTACATTATGTACTATGGAAACAACCCCTGCACAGAGAAAACCCCACAAAGTCCTCGCAATAGAGCTTTTCGCACTAAATCCTGCTATTACAGTTAAGGAAGTTGCTGCTAAGGTTGGAGTATCTGATATATGTGTTGCTAAATGGCGACAAGATCCTATGTTTATAGATAAGATTTATGAAAGGTATATGACAGAGTTTGGAAGTCAATTACCTGCTGTTATTAATGCTATGGTTAGAGAAGCTAAGCACGGTAATGTACAAGCTGCTAGATTAGTACTAGAGCATAGTGGTAAACTGGTAAAGAATGTAAATATTACTATTGATAGTCCTTTTGAGAAGTTTTTAAAGGCTGAAGATGTACAAGATGCTGAAGTTATAGAGGTATTTGAAGATGTGGTTATTCCTGAGGACTTACCAGAGAGAAAACCTCAAAAAACGGTTAAAGAGGAAAAGATTGCCTTAAAGAAAGAGATTGATAAGGATAGACGTAAACATAGTTCCCCTAAACGTAATGAACAACGTAGAGAGTGGTATAGATGGAAGAAAAGAGCAGAAGCTGTGGGAATACCACCATTACCTGCTAGAAAACCTACTAAAGGTCAAAGAAAAGAGTGGGAGCAGTCTATTGTAAGGGCAGAAGAAGGTTAGATTTTTTTTACAAACTTTACTACAAAATATAAAACTATAAGTAACATCAGTACAGTACCAATATCCACTAAATGATTACCTGAATCACTTTCAATAGCACCTATAGGTGTTTCTATACGCACTTTTTTAGTTTTATTCATTTCTTTCTTTCTCCATTATTCTCATAATTTTGTCAGTATTTTCGTCTTTTCTTGCGTATATCTCTATTAGTGATTTGTATATTCCGTGAAATTTTTTTACTTCCATTTGTACCAGTTTCTGCTGATCAATTAGCTTAATAATAATACCTTCCAACCTCTTGAAGTCTTGGTCTAACTCTTGCATTAGAGTTTGTTGTATGAATCTGTTCTGTTTCCATATAAAAAATCCGAACGCTATCGACATCGCTACTGGTATTCCAAATTGTTCCAATACTTGTAAAATATCCATTATTCTCCATTACGCTATCCCCATAAAAGGGATGTGTCCAGTTCCCATTAAATCACACATTGTTTCATAAGTATTTTTGTCTATATCTACTAACTTATCTTCGTCTTTGTAGAATTGTTCTACATATTTTTCTTCATTCATTTCAGTTCCCATAAAATCAATCATTATGTTTAATTTCTCGTGCATATTGATTACATTTTTAAGAAGGATTTCTATTAATTCACGTTCCGATTTTTTCATCATCTTTTCCTTATCCGTTTACTTAATAAGTTAGTGAATTTTTTCTCAAATTCCTTGTAAATTTTCTTTGTACTTGATTCTTCTGAAGGTAAAGCTGCTGTTATAAATTCCCTTTTAGGAACTTGGTTATTCATATATTCATAACCTTCTCTATGTTCTTTTGCATATTTTACACCTTTTATACCTTCTGAAGATGGTTTTAAACTTTTTGATAACTTTCCAGTCATAAAAAGAGGTTTATTTTGATTGATTCCTATTGATTTTCTGTAATTTCTTTGAAATCCTGATAATCTAGGTTTAACATTACCAGATTCAATGAATTTTTTTGATAATTTAACAGTTTTAGGAGTAACCTCTTTATTTAAAGTTTCTGATAACTTTTTTTCTTCTAATTCTTTAAGAGCTTTACTAAAATCTATGTTATACTTGACTTCTATCTTCATCTTGAGGCTCCATTTGTGCTTTATTCTCTTTTAATTTAGCATTTGCCTCATCTAAAGTCAAGTCTTTATTATATTCTACCATTAATTCGGCTTTATTTACAAGTCCTAGATTTAATCTATGATTATCAAGAGCTATTTGGTCTTGTACAGTCATTGGATATTCAGGTTCGTTAAAATCAAGTTTTAAAGCTTCTGGCAAACCTATATTAAAAGTTCTTGCTATTTTCCTCTCAATTTGGTAAATTTCGTGCTCGTATTGTGTCCATAAAGCCAAATCATCCTGATAATCTTCAAAACTTTCCAAATCTTTAATTTTTAATGCTATTCCACTTGGTGTTTCACCACCATCTTGTGCAAATTGAACAGATAAGTGGTTATTTTGTGCTACAAGCTCCATTTGAAACTTAACATTCTCAATAACCTTATTAATATCACCTGCTGGTGATTGAATATTGTAGTTTGCACCATCTGGTAACTCTAATATAACATCTGAACCAAATCTTTGATTATTTCCTAAATCTGCTCCTGAAACTACAGGTTGTCCAAACATTTGAAATCTTAAACCAAGTTGCATTTCTGTCATTGTTAAATTAATATGTTCATTAGCGTTCATTATATCATTTGCACCTTCTACATAAAAAGAATCAGATTGATGTTCTCTATGAGTAAAAGCAAAAGGTAACATACCATATCCGTGTTCACCTTCTTCAATTACTTTACCATTTTCATCAAAAATAAGATAATTTTCTGCGTTCCAATGTATGTATTGAGCAGAATCAGAATTAGAAGCATCTTCTGTAAAGTGCATTAAAGGATAAGATATTGCTACTGGTTTAAATGGATCTTCTCCAAAGAAAGGATGAAAGTAATAAATAGGTTGATAATCAAAGTGAGGCATTTCATCATCAACATACATTATTCTTACAGCTATACTTCCAATTAATCTTGTCATTCTTTCTATATGTTTCATTTTAGCATCTTTTAAAACAGACATATTATTATATTGTTCACTAACATTTCTATCAGCACCTACTGTATAAATACGTGACATTTTGTTTATAAACTTTTTAGTTATATTAGCTTCATAAGGTGGTACTTCTCTAAAAGCATCTAAATCAAATTTATCTTCTATATAACTTTTAGTGTTATTACCATTATAATAATCTAATAACTTATGTACATAACTTTCTCTTTTTCTAAAGTTTTCAACCTTTAGAACTTCTAAACTATCTTTAATAGCTTGTTCTCCATAATAATACATCATCTGTTCCTCACTTTTATTTCTCTGTTTTTAATTGGAAAATGGTTAATAAAAAAATATCTTAATTGGTCGCANCCGTGGTCGTGGTANCCGTCTTTTAATGGCTCTTGTTTTAAAGGTTTGTTATCTTGAGCTTCAGGATACCTGTAACTTTCTAAATCTTCTGCCATACCTATACAATTATTGTTTAAATGAAGGTATCTCTCTCCATTAGCGTTCTCTATAAAACTTCTAACGTGATTAACACCTGCTGTAATACTTCTTGAGGCTTTATCTGTTATTGTTCTAACATCTATACCTTTTTTTCTAAAAATCTCTATATCTCCTACTCCTGACTGACCTTGTGCTTGTAATCCAGCAGGGTCACCATAATATCTCATTACATTATAGTTTTTACTTCTTATCATACTTGCAAGTTCATCTGTTTTTATATTTGTTTGATGTATTATCTCATCAATCATATTAATATGCCATTCACCATTTACTCTGTACGTTTGATACCATCCCACAGAAGGCATCCTGTACCCAAAATCAATACTGCAAAAAGTAGGAAGGTGTGGATTGTAAGGATAATAACCGACATCAATATTCCTATCAAAAGGATAAACCCTACCTTCAAATGATGTAAACTGTGCTCCATACTCTTGGTCAAAAAGCTCTTTAGACATATTACGTTTTCTCTCAACGAGAAACCTGTCATCTTTTGAATTAGGAAAAGCGAAACTATTATCCCAAGATGGTGCTTGATGTGATTCCCAAAGTTCATCACTTTTTCCAAGCAGGTATAAATCATATAACCAATTAAACCCTTCTGGCGTTGAAATAAAAATCGCCTTACCTTTTCTATCAGATAGAGTGGGAGATAAATACATATCCCAAATTCTAGGTCTTACTTTAGCTGCTTCATCTATTATCAACAAGTCTAACCCTTCACCAACAAGTGAATCAGGATTATCTGCCGATTTAGCTTCTACAACTGTATCCCATTTGAATTTGATATATCTTTCTTTCTCTGAAGCCTTGATAATATCATTTTGATGTCCTTTTACCATTCTTTCCCATACTTCCCTGAACATCAAATCAGCTTTATCATACGAAAGACCAACCAGCCAAATACGCTTATTCGGCTGGGAGGCGTAGAATGTCGCTTCCATTGCCGATGCCGTAGTCTTCCCGAATCGCCTCCCACAAATCATTACAAAAAACCTTGCAGATTCTTTAGTAGGAAAGTGCAATTTATTTTGACCATCGTGTGGATTGTAGCCTAAATAATCAAACCATTTTTTCTTATAATTATTTAAATGTTGCATTTTTCTACCATTTTAATTTAAGTTACAATGTATGACAAACGCAAGATATAGTATTTTGCGATAACAAAAATACAACATAGGAGGGCAGTATGTCCGAAGAAAAGCAAGTATCAAACGAAACAGTAGTGGAAAAGGATACGGAGAATGTTACTCAAGAACCAGCTCAAAATGAGTACATAGCAGAAAGCAAAAAGTATAGAAAAAGAGCTCAAGACGCTGAAACAAAGTTAGCCGACTTACAAAAAAAGTTAGAAACTCAACAAAATCAAAAACTTAAAGAGAAAGAGGAATACAAAACTTTAGCTGAAAAATACGAAGCTCAAGTTAATGACCTTAATCCTTATAAAGAAAAATATGAAGGTTTAGTTGAGCAAAGAAGAACAAAATTGTTAGGAAGGTTACCTGAAGATAAGCGTGAAACTTTTAAAAACAAAGATTTAGATGTTTTAGAATTTATGGTATCTGAATTAAAAACCAAGGTTTCAGAACCTTCAGCAAGGAATCTTGTAGGCACTAAAAATACAGAATTTGGTGGTTATGGTTCTTATGTTGAATGGGCTAGTAAAGACCCAAAAGGTTATGAAAAGGCAAATAATACTGTACAAGGTCAAGGCGTACCTTTAGGTTATGTCAAAGAAACGTAAACATAGCAAAATATTAGGAACTGATTATGATCCTAATAATGATATGTCTTTAGACATAAAGCCAGATGGTGATTGTGAAGTTAAATACAAAGGTCAAAAAATGGATTATATGACTTATGTAGATGAAATAGAAGAAAGAGCAACTCGTCATCAAAAAGGAAAGCCTATTAACTCTATGGGTACATTCGCAGGTTTTGGTAAAGGTACTTTAAAAAAATCTTACGAAAAATAATATACTCTCAAAATGAAGGCTTCGGCAGTTGAAAGAGAGTAAAAGGAGGCTGAAATGGCAGAAACTGATACAGGTGTCGCCCAAGGTGGGTTAGGCAAAATAATAGGTGACGCAGTTATAGCGTTTAATCACTCTAACGTAATGTTACCTTTAGTAACTTCAAAACAAGCAGTGAAAGGTGCTATCACAGTACAATTCCCTGATTATACAAAAATCAATTCATCAGACGTAGGTGCTGGTACAGACGGTGCTGATTACACATCAGTAACATCAATTACAACAGCAGCTAGAAGTTGCACAGTAAGTGAGCACGTTATTAGAGCAGATGTGACTGATTTAGCAGTTATGGGTAATGCTGAAGATTTAACTGGAAATGTTGGTAAAATCTTAGGTAATGCTCTTGCTGCAAAACTAGATGATGACTTAGTAGAACTAGGTAAATCATTCTCTCAAACAGAGTGTGGTGCTGGTACTTCTTTAGCATTATCTCACGTTTTTGGTGCTATGCGTCAATTAAAAACTGCTGGTGCTCCAATGCCTTATAGTTTGGTTTTATCACCAAAACAGGTTTGGGGATCTAAAGGTCTTATAGCATTAACTAATGATGCAGCAGTAACAGGCACAAATTCAAAACCATTATCTTTATTAGGTAACAAAGGTGAAGAAGCTATGGCAACAGGATTTATTGGTTCTATTGCTGGTTTCGATGTTTACTATAGTGACCAAATAGATGAAGATGTATCTTCAGGTGGAGATGCTGCTGGATTTGCTATGAGTGCAGGTGCTGTAGGTCTTGGTATAGGTCCTGATGGTTTATTTAGAATTGAAACAGAAAGAAATGCTTCATTCCGTTCTACAGAGTATGTAGGAGTTGGATTCTGGGGTGAAACAGAGATAAAAGACACTTTTGGTGTTTATATCTTATCAGACGTTTCTTAATTCTTAACAATAAGGGGGTGGGTAACTGCCCCCTTTAATATGGAGATAATATGGATAGATTTTTTAAAAAAGGTAATGGTACAATAATTAAAGTTGGACCACAACACGATTTAGATTCTTTAAAAGATAGATTTACTGAATGTGATGCAAATGGTAAAGAAGTTAAAAAAGTGGCTAAAAAAGCTAAAAAGGATGGTAAATAATGGCTATCAAAGTTAAAGGTTTTTTACATAGTGATGATAAAATAGTTAGTACTGATGGTGATGCTGATGGAACACTTGCAGAAGATGTTCAAGATTATATAGATGGTTTAGACACTACTCCTGCTAAGGTTTCTCATAGTTGTGCTAAATTTGGTTCTAAAATATTTACATTAGTAATTATAGAAACTAACTAATTTAATGACTGAAGTTCAAAATGGTAAAGGCGATTCATACAGGATTCCTGTTACTGATAAGAAGTATAAAGAAAATTATGACAAAATTTTCAAGAAAGAAGAAAATGAGTTTAATAGAAAGTATTAAACAACACGAAGGTTATGTAGGCGTAGTCTATAAAGATTCTTTAGGGATTGATACTATAGGCTACGGCTTTGCAATAAAAGATTTAGAATTAGATGTAGATATATGTGACATCATTCTTGAACGTAAACTTAAAGACTTAAACGATATGATTAAAATTAAGTTTAGCTGGTATAAGTATATGCCTCAAGAAATTAAAGATGTTGTTATGGAAATGTGTTATCAATTAGGTGTTGGAGGATTTTCTAAGTTTAAAAAAACTATATCCTATTTACAAAATAAGCAATTTCACGATGCTTCACAAGAAATGCTTGATAGCCTTTGGGCGAAACAAACACCTAATAGAGCAAAAGAATTAAGTAATAGAGTAAAAGAGGTAGAAGTTGGATCTTGACAGTTTAAAAGTTGGTGGGCTTGGGCTAAGTGGATATATAGTACAATGGGTAGATATTTTTAATCCATTGATTGAATTAAGCTATATGGTTGTACTTATTGCTTATTTTTTATATCAAATTAAAAAAATAAAAAGTGAGATAAAGTAATATGTCAAAAGGTGTTGTTAAAAGAGTAATAGTAACGCCAGACAAACACTTTCCCTTACATGACCAACCTTCAATAAACGTATTAAAACAAACTATAGAAATAGTCAAACCTGATGCTTATGTTGATTTAGGAGATGTAGGTGAATGG
>FUFK010721774.1_pt1 | contig 25003 bp, 21 predicted proteins | sample 1021851 | NCBI WGS metagenome assembly FUFK01 (sample SAMEA51879418, study PRJEB19060) | metagenome | reverse complement strand
CGATCATCATCATCGGTGCCATTATGGGGACCGTCATCGTCCGGCATGGCGAAGGGGTCAGGGATGTCTTCCGGGGGCGTGAATTCTGGGCCTGACAGGTCGAATTTGGCGTCCAGCACCTCGCTTGCGGAAGGCTGTCGCCCCTGCGCCGCTTCGGCCTTCTCGCGAGCCCGTTGCCGCTTCAGCTCAGCCAGGCTTCCACGTTTCGCGGGCTGGGTGGGCGCCCTCGTCTCCCGCCGGTCCTGCGGGGTCTTGCTGTAGAACAGGTTATCGTCGAACTGGCTCACGAATGCGGGGTCTTCGAGATAGTTGGGCTTGCGCGCGATGACTGGCTTGTCCCCTGCTATTGCAAGAACCATTTCAGGAAATTCGAGATCCTGAAGGACGCGCCAATCCTCGTAACCTGTCAGCTCGGCACCATCGCGGGAGACGCGCGCATTGGCGAACCCGAAGGCCTGCAACACCTCGCAGTTGTTGATCATAGTCTTCCAATCGTGCGGGTACAGCATTTGCAGCTGGCTGAGATCCTGCCAGAAGCTCCAGGTTCTCAAGCCATACCCCCGAAGCAGCGTGATCGCCTGACGAAGTTGCTTGAGCGGGCCGAGTTGCGCGGCTTCATCGAGGATGAACAATGTCGGCAATTCGGGACGCCGCGAGCGCTGGGTTATGGCCGCCATCATGACTCCGATCCATAGGCGGAGGAGTTTGCCGTGGCTTTCGAGCTTTTCGGGCGGAACCACAACATAGATGGAAATTGGATCGCCACGAGTGATCGCCTGAAGATCAATCGTCGAGCGGCCAAGCGTAGCTTGCGCCCCGGCGCTACGCAGGAAATCGGTGTGCGATTGCGCGGTCGACAAGATCGAGGCCCAAACCTTTGCCTCGGCGGTCGATTTGGCGGCAGCGCCGCGCTTGGGTTTCGGCGTGGGCGCTGCGGTCCCGCCGAGATCGCTGTCCATCTGTTCGAGCTTGCGTGCCGCCCAGTCGCGGCCGCCGAGACCGAAGGCAAGCGCGCCCGCCACCGCGACGCCGGCGATCAGGATCGTCAGCGCATTGGCCGGGATCATCCCGCCGATACCGGTGAACTGCAGGCCCATGAACACGAACAGGATGATCGTCGCCCAGCGCACGATGGTGCCCGCGGTCGACCCGCCCGCATCGCCTGCGATCAGCCGCGCGAGCAGGTTGGCGATCAGGAAACCAAAGGCGATCACCACCGCGCCGAAGATCACCCGGCCGCCCAGTTCGAGCAATTGGTCGAGGATCGCGGTCAGTTCGGGAAACCCGAGCAGCCTCGTCGCGGCAATCGCGAAGAACAGGATGATGGCCACCTGCGCGACGCGGGCGATGATGCCCGACACGGTCGTGCCTTCGGTGACCAGCCCGCTTTCGGCCATGGCGCGATCGACGCCCAGGCCGGGCAGGATTTCCTTGACGATCTGCACCACGAAGCGGCTGATGAGATAGCCGATCCCCAGCAGCACGGCCGCGGCAATGATGTTCGGGATCGCGGCAAAGATCATCCGCAGCATTTCGCTGGCCGGTGCGCTGATCGAATCGATGCCCAGCTGTTCGAGCGCGGCGATCGCCACCGGGATCGCGATCAGAACGTAGACGATGGTGCCGATGGTCCGGCTGATGGTGCTGTTTCCGGTGACGCTGTTGACCCCGCCGCGATTGGCCCATTTATCCAGATCGACCGTCTGCAGCGTGGTGACAACAAGGTCGCGCACGATCCGTGCCACCATCATGCCAATGAAGAAGATCAGTCCCGCCCACAGCAGATTGGGCAGGAATGCGACGACGTTTTCGAGCAGGCTGTCGATCGGCCCGGCGACCCCGCCGAGTTCGAGAATGTTGAGAATGATCAGCAGGCCGAACAGCCAGATCAGCAGGCTGACGATCTTGCCCAGCGATTCGCCCAGCGATTGCCCGCTGCCGGTCCCCCGCTTGAAGAAGTCGACGGCATCGACTAGTTTGGCGAAGGCCCATTTGGCAGCACGCGCGATGAGCCAGGTCAGGATCAGCGCGACGATTGCCAGAAGGATCTTTTCCCCCAGCTCCATCGCCACCTGTTCGTTGAAACGATAACGGTCGAAAATCACGAAACCTCTCCCCATTGGTTTACGTTACGGAAGGGCTACCATGCATGGCACGAATCCACAAAATGCTTTCCCGGGTGAAGTGGATAAGCAGCCGTGCTACCGCTCTGGCATGAGAGGATTTCTCGCCCCCATCGCCGCCGCGTCGGTTGCGCTTCTCGCGCTGTTCGCGGCCCCTGCAACCGCACAGGACACGTCCGGCTGGTCGATCGCCATCCATGGCGGCGCGGGCACGATCGCGCGCGAGAACATGACGCCCGAACAGGATGCCGCCTATCGCGCGGCGCTGCAGCGCGCGCTCGATGCAGGTGCGGCGGTGCTACGTGACGGGGGCAGCGCGATGGATGCGATCCAGGCGGCGATCGAACCGATGGAAGACGACGCGCTGTTCAATGCCGGGCGGGGTGCCGTGCTGACCTGGGACGGCGATATCGAACTCGACGCATCGATCATGGACGGGCGGACGCGCGATGCAGGTGCGGTGGCCGGCGTGAGCGGTATCCGCCATCCGATCGATCTGGCGCGCAAGGTCATGACCGACAGTCCGCATGTGATGCTGGCCGGCACCGGGGCGGAAGCCTTTGCCGCCAGCCACCAGCTTGAAACGATGCCGCCCGAATGGTTCGAAACCACGCGCCGCAGGGAAGCGCTGGAGCGGATGAAGGCCGAACAGCTCAGCGCGCTCGATGTCGACATCAAGTTCGGCACGGTCGGTGCGGTCGCGCTCGACGCCGACGGGAACATGGCGGCGGGCACGTCGACCGGCGGGATGACGGGCAAGCGCTGGGGCCGGATCGGCGATGCGCCGATCATCGGTGCCGGCACCTATGCCGACAATCGCAGCTGCGCGGTTTCCGCCACCGGGTGGGGAGAATTCTTTATCCGGGTCGGTGTCGCGCAGGAAATCTGCACCCGGCTGCGCTATCGCTTCCGTGCGGAGATCGACGCTGCCCAAGCGCGCGTACCGCTCGATGAGGAAGGCATTCCGACCTATCTCGTCCATGCCAGCGAATTCGGTCTAGAAGCAGCGCAGGCGCAGGAAGAGATCGATGCGGTCATCGCGGATGTCGGCAGTCTCGGCGGCGATGGCGGGGTGATCGTCGTCACGCGCGAAGGCCATCCGTTGTTCAGCATGAACACCTCCGGCATGTACCGCGGGCGTGCAACCAGTGCTGGGATGAACGAAGTCGCGATCTACGACGACGAATAGGCGAGCGCCCCCGGCCGGCGGCGTTGCGCGGTCCCGATCCGGTCAGCCGCGGCGGCGGGCTTGCGCGTAGCTGCCGAGCAGCCGTACGCCATTGGTCTGGAAGGCCAGTTCCTCCAGCGCCAGGTCCACGCGGGCATCCCCCGGCGCGCCCTCGATATCGGCGAAGAACTGCGTTGCCGCGAAGCTCGCCCCTTTCTGGTAGCTTTCGAGCTTGGTCATGTTCACGCCATTGGTCGCGAAGCAGCCCAGCGCCTTGTACAGCGCGGCGGGAATGTTCTTCACTTCGAAGATGAAGGTGGTCATCGCCCGCGACCCTTCGAGCAGCGCAGGGTCGAGCGGGTCTTTCGCCAGCACCACGAAGCGGGTGGTGTTGTCGGGCGCGTCCTCCACCTCGCGTTCGATGATCTCGAGCCCGTAGAGATCCGCGGCCAGCGCCGGCGCGATGGCGGCGATGTCGGGCTTGCCGCTTTCCGCGACGAAGGCGGCGGCNCCTGCGGTATCGGCATGGCTCAGCCCTACGATCCCGCGCTCACCCAGAAAGCGGTGCGACTGGCCGAGCGCCTGCGGATGGCTGTAGGCGGCTTCGAACGGGCCCGGCCCCAAGGCCATCAGGCAATGCGTGATGCGCATGAAATGCTCGGCCACGATCGACAGCCCGCTGGCCGGAAGCAGGAAATGGATGTCGGCCACGCGGCCGTGCTGGCTGTTCTCGATCGGGATCATTGCACAGCCCGCCGCGCCGCTTTCGACCGCGGCCAGCGCATCTTCGAAACTGAAGCACGGCAGCGGCAGCGCTTCGGGCGCGAACTGCATCGCGGCCTGGTGCGAATTGGATCCGGGGGCGCCGCCGAACGCGATCGCCCGCGCCGGGTCGGCGGCCGCGGCCGCGCGCATCGAATCAACAAGGGTGAGGGCAGGTTTGGCGAACTGGCGCATGGTCTGCGGGCGTTACGGTCGCGTTCGCGCGGCATCAAGCGCTATTGCGGCCTGCACCCTTGCGAAAGGCGGCGCTGCGCACTAGAGCGGCGCGCAACCATCTGACCAACCGATTTTCGCCGGGTATTTTACGCAATGGACGATCGTTTCAACACCGCTGCTGGCTGGGTCCTTGGCGCTGCTATCGTGGCGCTGGGCGCCTCCATCGTTTCGGGCATGTATTTCCATGCCGATAGCGCCGAGCATCCCGAAGAAGCTGGTTATTTCATCGAGGGCGCAGCCGAGGAAGGCGGCGCCGACGAGGGTCCGGATCTCGGCACGCTGCTGGCCAGCGCCGATGCCGCGGCCGGCGAAAAGGTCTTCGCCAAATGCACCGCGTGCCACACGATCGATCAGGGCGGGGCCAATGGCATCGGTCCGAATCTCTACGGCGTGATGGGCGCGTCGATCGGCGCGCATGCCGCGGGCTTCGCCTACAGCTCGGCCCTGTCCGAGAAGGGCGGCGACTGGACCTGGGAAGCGATGGACGAATGGCTGACCAGCCCGCGCGCTTTTGCCAGCGGNACCAAGATGAGCTTTGCCGGNCTCAGCAAGCCTGAAGACCGCGCCAATGTGATGGAATTCATGTCGACCTATGGCGGGGCCCCGGCCAAGCCCGAACCGGCTCCGGCTGAAACCGAAGAAGTCAGCGAAGACTTCCCCGGCGACGGCCTCGGCCCGGTCGAGGGTGCCGAAGCCGGCGCTGCGGAATCGGCCGCNGGCATGAGCGCCGACCAGCCGGTCGCTGCTGCAAATGCCGCCACCAACACCGATGGCGCGACCAAGNTCGACGAATAAGCCGTCCGGCAGGCTGACTGCTTCAGGAAAGCCCCGCTTNGGCGGGGCTTTTTTTGTGGGACGATCAGCCCTTGAAGCCCTGCGCGATCACATACCACTCGCTTGAATCCTTGCGGCTCGCGGGCGGCTTGGCATGTTTCACGGTGCGGAAATGCTGCTTGAGCAGCGTGAGCAGGTCGGTGTCGGTACCCCCCGCCAGGACCTTGGCGAGATAGGTGCCCCCCGGCGCGAGGTTTTCGATGGCGAACCAGGCGCCCGCTTCCACCAGACCCATCGTGCGCAGATGGTCGGTCTGCTTGTGACCGACCGTATTGGCGGCCATGTCGCTGAGCACCAGTTCGGCCTTGCCGCCCAGCGCTTCCTCGAGCGCCCGCGGCGCGTCGTCGGCCATGAAATCCATNTGCAGGATCGTGACGCCTTCGATCGGTTCGACCTCGAGCAGGTCGATCCCCACGACATGCGCCCTGGGCTTGCGCTTGCGCACTACCTGGCTCCACCCGCCCGGCGCTATGCCGAGGTCGACGACCCGGGTGACGCCGTTGAGCAGGCTGAACTTCTCGTCCAGCTCGATCAGCTTGTAGGCNGCGCGGCTGCGGTATCCATCGGCCTTGGCCTGCTTCACATAGGGATCGTTGAGCTGGCGNTGCAGCCAGCGGGTCGAACTGGCCGTCCGCTTCTTCGACGTGCGCACGCGCGTATCGCGATCCTTGCCCGAACGTGACATTATTTATTCCNCATTGCGTTCGGTGCTNGANTGACGGGGCCGCNGCCTCGTTCGCACGCGTGGATCTGGTCAGACATCCTGTTCTCGCATGCGCTGGAGCGCCGCGCGGCTGCGTTCGCCTTCGGCATCCGCAGCGATCAGGCTGCGCAGGATGCCTTCGCGGATTCCGCGGTCGGCGACCCCCAGCTGTTCCGCGGGCCAGATGTCGAGAATCGATTCGAGGATCGCGCAGCCGGCAATCACCAGGTTGGCGCGGTCGTCACCGATGCACGGCAGGCACTTGCGATCGCCGGCGGACATCCGCGACAGGCGGGTGGAGATGTCGCGCATGGCCTGAGATGGCACGATCAGCCCGTCGACCGCGCGCCGGTCGTATTGCGGCAGTTCGAGATGCAGGCTGGCCAGCGTGGTTACGGTGCCGCTGGTGCCCAGCAGGCGGATCGGTTCGCGCGACTGCGTGTGCTTGCGGATCCGCTCGGCGAATTCGGCAAAGCTCGCGCTTACGGTCTGCCGCATGCCCGCGTAACGTTCGAGCCGNCTCGCCTCGCTGGCGTCCGAACCCTGCACCGTATCGGTCAGCGACACGACGCCCCACGGCACGCTGAGCCAGTCGACGATNCGCGGGACCTTGTCGCCCGGCTGGACCAGGACCAGTTCGGTCGATCCACCACCGATGTCGAAGATGATCGCCGGCCCGTCGCCCTCTTCGAGCAGGATATGGCAGCCCAGCACCGCCAGCCGCGCTTCCTCCTGCGCGGAGATGATGTCGAGCATGATCCCCGTCTCGCGGCGGACGCGCTCGATAAAGGCCGGGCCGTTGCAGGCGCGGCGGCACGCTTCGGTNGCNACNGATCNCGCCAGCCGGACGTTGCGCCGCCGCAGTTTCTCGGCGCAGACATGCAGCGCTGCCAGCGTGCGTTCCATGGATTCGTCGGACAGGCGCCCGCTTGCCGCCAGCCCTTCGCCAAGGCGGACCACGCGGCTGAATGCGTCGATGACAGTGAAATTCTCGCCCGAGGGGCGGGCAATCAGCAGGCGGCAATTGTTGGTGCCGAGATCGAGCGCGGCATAGGCCTGNCGGTGCGGCTGCGGGCTATGCGTNGCGGAAACCGCTGGCGCGCGCGCCGCGAAGCCTGCGTCGCGACGGGGCGGATTGCGCCGGTCGCTGCGCTTGCCATCGGGCCTGGAGGGGCGTTTGTAGCGGAAATCGGCTACCTTGCCGGACTTGCCGCCCCGTTTCTTCCCAGGCCCCCTTTTGGTGTCCGGCGGAGGATGATCCGCCATAACTGGAGCTTTCTTTTGTTCTTCCTCCCGCGCAAACCGTTGTGCACGGGGACTTGGCGCCAACGCTAGCCGCGTTGCNCAGACGGGGCAAGTGGCGCTGCCGGCTGCGGGGTTGACCTTGCCTCCACACGAAACTAGATGCGCGGCCTCTCTTCCGGCGCAGCCCGCGATTCTCGCCTGCCCGGACAGCTGATGCCCCGTCGTCTAATGGTAAGACTGCGGACTCTGACTCCGTCAATTGAGGTTCGAATCCTCACGGGGCATCCATTCTCCCAACACCCGTTGCCAAAGCGCGCGATGCGCGGCAAATAGGTTGCAATGGGAGACGGACATTTGAGCGAGACCTTTCCGGAAATCCGCGAAGCGGTGCGGCGTTTGTGCGCGCGCTTCCCCGGCGAATACTGGCGCGAACTCGATCGCGAGCGCGCCTATCCGAGCGAATTCGTCGCCGCTCTGACCGAGGCTGGCTTCCTCTCGGTCCTCATCCCTGAAGAATATGACGGCTCGGGCCTGGGGCTGGAGGCGGCGTGTGCCGTGCTTGAGGAAATTCACCGGTCGGGTTCCAACGGCGGTGCCTGCCATGCGCAGATGTACACCATGGGCACGCTGCTGAAGCACGGATCGGACCAGCAGAAGCGCGAATACCTGCCCAAGATCGCCAGCGGCGAATTACGGCTGCAGGCCTTTGGCGTGACCGAACCCGGTGCGGGCACCGATACGACGCGGATCAGCACCTTCGCCAGGCGCGACGGCGACGATTACGTGGTCAACGGTCAGAAGATCTGGATCAGCCGCGCGGAGCATTCGGACCTGATGGTGCTGTTGTGCCGCACGACTCCGCGCGAGGAATGCGCCAAGCCGTCCGACGGGATGAGCGTGCTGCTGGTCGACATGCGCGAGGCGGTAGGCAACGGGCTGACCATCCGGCCGGTGCGCACCATGCTCAACCATGCGACCACCGAACTGTTCTTCGATGACTTGCGCGTGCCCGCCAGCGCGCTGATCGGCGAGGAGGGCAAGGGGTTCCGCTACATCCTTTCGGGGATGAATGCCGAGCGCATCCTGATCGCCAGCGAATGCATCGGCGACGGNCGNTTCTTCATCGACCGCGCNGCNGCCTATGCNNNNGANCGCANNGTNTTCGGNCGCGCNATCGGNGANAACCAGGGCGTNCAGTTCCCCATCGCGCGCGCCTATGTCCAGNTNTCNGCNGCGGCCGAAATGGTGACCAAGGCGGCGCGCATGTTCGATGCGGGCGANACNGNCGGNACCGAAGCGAACATGNCCAAGATGNTGGCNAGCGANGCCAGCTGGNNNGCCGCCGACATGTGCATCCAGACNCATGGNGGGTTCGGCTTTGCCGAGGAATACGACATCGAGCGNAAGTTCCGCGAAACCCGGCTCTANCANGTCGCGCCGATCAGCACGAACCTGATCCTGAGCCATGTCGCCACGCATGTCCTCGACTTGCCCAAGAGCTTCTAGAACATATAAATTTTCCGAGGAGAGAGAAATGTCGAACGGTCCGCTGACCGGCCTCAGGGTNGTCGAATTCCAGGGCATCGGCCCGGGCCCGCATGTCTGCATGATGCTGGCCGATATGGGCGCGGANGTCGTGCGCATCGAACGCGCCGGTCACCAGCCGATGAACCCNGTGGTCGAACGCGCNCGGCACCGNGCGGAAGTCGATCTCAAGAGCGCCGAAGGCCAGGCATTCGTCAAGCAGGCGCTGGCGCATGCCGATGTGCTGGTCGAAGGCTTTCGTCCGGGCGTGATGGAGCGNCTGGGNCTGGGCCCGCAGGAATTGCTCGAGGCCAATCCGCGGCTGGTCTATGCGCGGATGACCGGCTGGGGACAGGACGGCCCGCTGGCNCAGGCNGCCGGCCACGATCTCAACTANATCGCCATCACCGGTGCGCTCGACGCGATCGGCAAGCGCGGCGAACTGCCGGTGCCGCCGCAGAACCTCGTCGGCGATTTCGGCGGNGGATCGATGTATTGCGCGATGGGCATCCTCGCGGCGCTGTTCGAACGCGAACGCAGCGGCAAGGGGCAGGTNGTNGATGCCGCGATCGTCGACGGCGTGACCAGCCTGATGAGCTTCTTCTACGGCCAGCCGCACAGCGCGCTGCGNACGGTGGATCGCGGCGCCGGCCTGCTNGGCGGGGCGGCGCATTTCTATCGCTGCTATACCTGCAAGGATGGCANGGAAATCAGCGTCGGCGCGATCGAACCGCAATTCTATGCCGAACTGCTCCAGCGCGCCGATGCGCCCGAGCATTTGCGCGAGGCGCAGATGAACCCGGCCAATTGGGACANCTATGCCGAGGATCTGGCCGCGCTGTTCGTGACGAAAACGCAGGACGAATGGTGCGAATTGCTCGAAGGCACCGACGCCTGTTTCTCGCCGGTCGTTCCGCTCGACCACGCCAAGGATCATCCGCATATGAAGGCGCGCGGGGCTTTCGTCGAACACGGCGGGCGCTGGCACACCGCCCCCGCACCGCGGTTCGACCGCACGCCCAACACGATCCGCGACAGCGCCAGCGANGGCGAAGAGGTGGTGGCGCGCTGGCGTCAGGANAGCTAGAGGCGCGCGCAAAGGAGAGTTTCCGATGCGCGATTGCACCCAGTTCTACATCGACGGCCAATGGGTCGACCCGGTCGAGGAAAACACCGTTGCGGTGGAGAACCCCGCCACCGAGCAGACCATCGGCCATATCAGCTTCGGCACCGCGGCCGATGTCGACAAGGCCGTGGTCGCCGCGCGCAGGGCTTTCGAGAGCTTCAGCCAGACCAGCAAGGAAGAACGGCTGACCCTGCTGCGCGCGATCCAGGCGGAGATCGAGACCCGCAAGGAAGAGCTCGCGACTGCGGTCAGCGACGAAATGGGCGCGCCGCTGAGCCTCGCCAACGGGCCGCATGTCGGCCTGCTTGCGGGCCATTGCCAGAAGGCCATCGAAGTACTCGAAGGCTTCGCGTTCGAACGGCTCGACGGTCCCACTTTGCATGTGTGGGAGCCGGTCGGCGTGGTCGGCATGATCACCCCGTGGAACTGGCCGCTCAACCAGATCGCCTGCAAGGTCTTCCCCGCGCTGGCGACGGGCAACACCATGGTGCTCAAGCCGAGCGAGATCGCGCCCTTCAATGCCTGTATCTTTGCCGAGATCATGCATGCGGCGGGCGTTCCCGCGGGCGTGTTCAACCTGGTCAATGGCGACGGGCCGGGCGTCGGCGAAGCGATCAGCGGCCATCCCGATATCGACATGGTCAGCTTCACCGGTTCGACCCGCGCGGGCATCGCGATCGCAAAGAATGCCGCCGATACCGTCAAGCGCGTCGCGCAGGAACTGGGCGGCAAGAGCCCCAATATCGTGCTCGACGATTCCGCATTCACCAAGTCGGTTGCCAAGGGCACGGTGGCGATGATGGGCAATTCGGGCCAGACCTGCACCGCGCCCAGCCGCATGCTGGTACCGCATGCGCGAATGGCGGAAGCCAAGGCCGCAGCGAAAGAAGCTGCCGAAGGCGTCATTCCCGGCGATCCGAAGGGCAATGCGGCGATCGGCCCGGTCGTCAGCCGCGCGCAGTGGGACAAGATCCAAGGCCTGATCGAGAAGGGCGTCGAGGAAGGCGCGACGCTGGTTGCGGGCGGCCCCGGCAAACCCGAGGGGCTGGAGACCGGTCACTACGTCAAGCCGACCGTCTTCGCCGATGTCACCAACGACATGACCATCGCGCGCGAAGAAATCTTCGGCCCGGTGCTGTGTATCCTCGGCTATGAGGATTACGACGACGCGATCCGCATCGCCAATGACACCGAATACGGCCTCGCCAGCGCGATCACCGGCGAGGACATCGAACTCGCCCGCAGCCTTGCCAAGCGCATTCGCGCGGGCCGCGTGGCGATCAATGGCGGCTACGATCTCNNCGCNGCCTTCGGTGGCTACAAGAAGTCGGGCAATGGCCGCGAATGGGGCGAATGGGGCTTCCACGACTTCCTCGAGGTCAAAGCCGTCATGGGACACGGCTGATGGCGGGGAAGTATTTCGACGAATGGCAGGTCGGCGATACGCTGACGCACGACATCCGCCGGACGGTGACCGAGACCGACAATCTGCTNTTCACCACCATGACGCACAANCCGCAGCCGCTCCATCTCGACGCGGAAGCGGCCAAGGCGAGCGAGTTCGGGCAGATCCTCGTCAACGGGACCTTCACCTTCTCGCTGATGGTGGGGCTCAGTGTCGGTGACACCACGCTGGGTACCCTTGTGGCCAACCTCGGTTACNACAAGCTGGTCATGCCCAAGCCCGTCTTCATCGGCGATACGCTGCATGCCACCAGCGAGGTAATCGGCCTGCGCGAGAGCAAGTCGCGGCCCGATGCGGGGATCGTCACCTTCCTGCACGAAGCGGTGAACCAGCGCGGCGAAGTGGTGTGCCGCTGCGAACGCTCGGCGCTGCTCAAGAAGAAGGCGGGATGACCGGCGCGGGAGCAGTATCCCGCGCCGCGTAACCTTTCGGCTCCCCGTGCGTTTGGCCGCCAAGGGAGATGTCTGCAGTGTCACATGAACCCCACAGCATGGGCGATGTCCTCGGCGAACTCGACGAGCTTGCGGCCAATCACGACGAAGTGCGTGTCGCCGATGTGCTCGACGATTTCGGCGCGCGCAGCTTCGGCCCGTTCATCATGATCCCNGCCGTGCTCGAGATNACGCCGGTCGGCGGCATCCCGGGCGTCCCCACCGTGCTCGCGCTGTTCATCGCGCTGATCGCGGTCCAGCTGCTCATCGGCCGCGACCATGTCTGGATGCCGCAATTCGTCCAGCGGCGTGCGGTCGGTTCGAAAAAGCTGCACAAGGCAGTGGGCAAGCTCAAGGGAATGGCGGATTTCCTCGACCGGCACAGCAAGGGCCGGCTCGAAGGGCTGACCAAGGGCACTGCGATCAAGCTGGTCGCGGCGGTCATCATTGCCCTGTGCTGCACGGTTCCGCCGCTCGAATTCCTGCCTTTCGCCAGTACCATCCCGATGCTGGCGATCGCTGTCCTGGGGCTGGCGCTGACGGTTCGCGACGGCGCCTTGCTGCTCGGATCACTGCTGTTCGCCGGTCTGGCGACGGCGCTCGGCCTTGCGACCTACTTCGGCTCGTCGGGCGAAGGCAGCGCGATCCCCTTCCTCTAGCGCGTCGCAAATCCCCTGAGGCCTTGACCCCGCCCGGCATGTCGCAGACATTCGGTTGCAATTGGCAATCGGGAGGGGAGAGCCGATGACGAAGACCTTGGGGTGCTGGGTCGCACTGGCGGCCCTGGCGCTGTCGGGCTGCGATTCCATGGATACGGGCGAGCCGACCGAAGACCAGCGCGGTGACGGGACCGCGACGATCGAACTCGCCGAATTTCCCGACCGGCCCTATTGGGGCGATACGCATCTGCACACCGACCTTTCGGTCGACGCCTTCGGCTTCGGCGTCAGGCTGGGCGCGGAAGAGGCGCTCAAATTCGCACGCGGCGACCGGGTGCGTTCGACGATGGGGATGGANGCGCAGCTCGACCGCCCGCTCGATTTCCTCGTNATCTCGGACCATTCGGATGCCATGGGCGCCACGCGCCGGCTCTACGACACGCCGCGGATCCTNGTGCGCGATCCCACGCTTCGGCGCTGGTACGACATGATGCACGAAAGCACGAACCAGTCGACCATGGCGGTGGCCGAACTCATCACTGCGGCGGCNAATGACACGATCCCCGAAGCGCTGATGGACCCCGAGCGGCAGGCTGTCGCCACACGCGAATTGTGGGACAGCCATCTCGCCCTGCTGGACCGGTACAACCGCCCGGGTGAATTCACTGCCTTTGCGGGTTTCGAATGGACCTTGATGCCCGATGGCAACAATTTGCACCGGGTCGTCATGTTCCGGGACGGCAGCNTCAAGACCGGNCAGGTGGTGCCGTTTCCCGGTATCGATACGCAGCCCGAGCAGCTGTGGGATTACATGGCCGCCTACGAGGCCAACACCGGCGGACGCGTGCTGGCGATCCCGCACAATTCGAACCTGTCGAATGGGATGATGTTCGATCTGGTCGGGCCCGATGGCGGCGCGATGAGCGCCGATTACGCCCGCCAGCGAGCGCGCTTCGAGCCGGTGGTCGAAGCCACCCAGATCAAGGGCGACAGCGAGACCCACCCCTTCCTCTCGCCGAATGACGAATTCGCTGAATTCGGTGTGGCCGGGTGGGAGCTGGGCAATCTGCCGCTGACGCGCGAAGCAACGCCCGACATGTATGCCGGGAGCTATGTTCGCAGCGCCTTGCTGCGCGGCCTGACGCTCGAACAGCAGATGGGCGTCAATCCCTATGCATTCGGCCTGATCGGCTCCACCGACAGCCACACCGCGCTGGCGACGGGGGACGAGGACAATTTNTTCGGCAAGCANACCAATGTCGAACCGCGTGCCGGACGCGCGCTCGCGTCGCAGAACCTCGGCACGCGCCAGGGGCGCTTCGGCTGGCACTATCTCGCCGGGGGCTATGCGGCTGCCTGGGCAAGGGGCAATACGCGCGCCGAGATCTTCGATGCCTTCATGCGGCGCGAAGTCTACGCCACCACCGGTCCGCGCATGGTGCTGCGGCTGTTTGCCGGGCATGATTTTGCAGNCAGCGATTGGGACGGCGACTGGGTACGCGCCGGTTATGCCCGCGGGGTCCCGATGGGCGGNGATCTGGTCGATCGCGGCCGCGCGCCCGTGTTCCTGGTTTCCGCACTCAAGGATCCCGAAGGCGCCAATCTCGACCGGATCCAGATAGTCAAGGGCTGGGTCGATGCGAATGGCGTCGCACGCGAACGTATCTATGACCTCGCNTGGTCGGACATGGCTGGCGNCACGCCGCCGCGTGGGCGGCGCGATACCCGCNGTGGGCGACACGGTAGTACGGCGCGAGGCGAGCTACACCAATACGATCGGCGCANCCGAATTGCGNGCGACCTGGCGCGATNCCGATTACCGTCCGGGCCAGCGCGCCTTCTATTATGTCCGCGCGATCGAAATCCCCACGCCGAGCTGGGTCCTGTTCGATGCGAAACGCTTCGGAATCGACCTGCCGGCAAAGGTTGTCGAAGCGAATGTTATCCAGGAACGCGCCTATTCCTCTCCGGTCTGGCTGAAGCCGGGCCGATCGCCCGGCGCTGCAGCGTCTCCGGCGGGGCGTGAATGATCCGGCATTGGCTGCGCGACCCGCTGGCGCATTTCCTGATCGCCGGGGCGGTGATCTGGGCAGGGCTAGCACTGGTGGGCGAACCGGTCGATCCGGCCAGCCGGNCGATCGAACTCTCGCGCGAGCGGCAGGCCGGCATCGCTTTCGGTTTCGAGCGGATGATGGGNCGCGCACCCACCGANGCCGAAATGGACAGTGCGATCGAGCGNTGGGTGCGCGAAGAGGTCCTCTACCGCGAAGCGCTGCGTCTNGGNCTCGACGAAGGCGACGCGGTCGTCCGGCGGCGCCTGGCCACCAAGATGGANGAACTCGCTGGCGCGGAGGCCGCCTTGGCNCGACCGAACGAAGCGGACCTCGAGCGCTGGCTCGCCGCACATCCGGATAGATACCGCGAGGGCGACAGGTTGACCTTCAAGCAGGTCTATTACTCCAGCGAATCCGCTGCCGCCCGCGCTCTGGCATCGCGCGATCCGGTGGGCGAGCCGATCAGCCTGCCCGCCGAGGCGGTCGCGATGCCGCTTGCGCAGATTCGCGGCATCTATGGCGAGGCGTTCACCGCGCGGCTGGCGGAGCTTGAACCCTCGAGCGAATGGCGAGGACCGGTCGCGTCGGGCTATGGCTGGCACCTCGTCCGCTTGGAAACTCGTAGCGCGGGCACGACACCGCAACTGAGCGCGGTCCGCGACCGGATCGAGGCCGACTGGCAAGCGGCCACCATCGCCGAGCGGCGCCAGCGGGCCTACGCCGTGCTGCGCGGGGCCTATACGGTCGCTATCGAATGATCCGGCTGATTGCGGCGCTGGCCCTGCTGCTGGCGGCCAGCCCCGCGCTGGCCGACGAAATGCGCCCCGTCGCGATCCAATTCGAGCAGCTCGACGAGACGAATTGGCGGCTCGGCTGGCGGCAGCCGATCGCGAGCGCGGCCGACGCGCGCGGAGCCGTGCCGCAACTGCCCGCGGCTTGTGCGCTGGCGGGGCCGGTAGAGCGCGACATGGCTCCGCTTGCCGTGGTCGGCCGTGCACCGGTGGTCTGCACCGGCAGCGTTGCGGGGCAGCGGCTCGGCTGGCCGGCCTTTCCCGGGCAGGGCGAAGCGATCCTGCGCGTTGCCCCGCGCGAACGGCCGGTGCAGGTCCACCGTCTCACGCCGGAAGAGCCCTATGCGACGATCACGGCCAGACCGGGCGCGGCGCAGGTGTGGCGCAGCTATTTCGCGATCGGGGTNGATCACATCCTGGCCGGATGGGACCATCTGCTGTTCGTCATCGCGCTGGTCCTGCTGGTCAGGCGGCCGTGGCCGGTGGTCAAGGCCGCCACGGCCTTCACGCTCGCGCATTCGCTGACGCTGGCGGCGGTCACTTTGGGCTTTGCCGGGATTCGGCAGGATGTCGTGGAGGCGTTGATTGCCCTGTCGATCGTGTTCCTCGCGGTCGAAATCGCCCGGGGGGCGCGCGGCACGCTGACCCAGCGCCTGCCCTGGCTCGTGGCATTCGCCTTCGGCCTGCTGCACGGTTTCGGATTCGCTGGCGCCCTGCGCGAAATCGGGCTGCCCGAAGGCGAGGTGCCCGCCGCGCTGGTCAGCTTCAACATCGGCGTGGAAGCCGGGCAATTGCTGGTCGTCACGGCGGTGCTCGCCGCCCTCGCGCTGCTGCGCCGTATCCGGCCGGCGGACGAACCGCTGGTCCTGCGCGCCGCCGCCTATCCGGTCGGCATCGTCGGGGCCTATTGGCTGATCGAGCGAATTGCTGCCTGATAGCGGAAATTCCGCGCATCGGGTCAACTTGCCATTCACCCGCGGCATCCTACATTGGCCGGGATGAAAGGAACCCGCGCATGAGCGACCAGAATTCTCCGCCCGAGCCCGAGGGCAACGGCCCCAACCCCTGGGTGAAGAGCCTGATGATCTGGGGCGGGATTTTCCTTGCACTGCTGATGGTTGTGTCGCTGTTCGGGGGCGGATCGAGCGCTCCCGGCGCACAGATCCTCTATTCCGATTTCCGCGACAAGGTTGCCGAAGGCTCGGTCGCCAGCGTCGAGATTTCCGAATCGTCGATCGTCGGCGAGATGAAGAATGGCGAGCAGTTCTCGACCATCCCNGTCGCCAACGACACCACTCTGCCGCAGCTGCTCGAAGACAATGGCGTGCGNTATTCGGGNGTGGAAGCCGACAATGGCAACATCCTCCTCTATGCGCTGATCCAGATGCTGCCGTTCGTGCTGATCCTCGGCATCGCCTTCTTCGCCNTGCGGCAGGTCCAGAAAGGCGGCGGTGCGGGCGGCGCGATGGGCTTCGGCAAGTCGAAGGCCAAGCTGCTGACCGAGCGGCAGGGCAAGGTGACGTTCGACGATGTCGCCGGGATCGACGAAGCGCGCGAAGAACTCGAGGAAATCGTCGANTTNCTCAAGGACCCGCAGCGCTTCTCCAAGCTTGGCGGCCAGATCCCCAAGGGCGCGCTGCTGGTCGGTTCGCCTGGTACGGGTAAGACCCTGCTCGCGCGGGCAATCGCCGGCGAAGCGGGCGTNCCCTTCTTCACCATCTCCGGTTCGGACTTCGTCGAAATGTTCGTCGGTGTCGGNGCCAGCCGNGTGCGCGACATGTTCGAACAGGCGAAGAAGAACGCGCCGTGCATCCTGTTTATCGACGAAATCGATGCCGTCGGGCGCAGCCGTGGCCACGGNCTGGGCAATTCGAACGACGAGCGCGAGCAGACGCTNAACCAGCTGCTGGTCGAGATGGANGGCTTCGAAGCCAATGAAGGCATCATNATCATCGCGGCGACCAACCGCCCCGACGTTCTTGACCCCGCGCTGCTGCGTCCGGGCCGGTTCGACCGTCAGGTTGTGGTCCCCGTGCCCGATATCGACGGGCGCGAGAAAATCCTCGCAGTGCACATGAAGAAGCTGCCGCTGGCTCCCGACGTCAACCCGCGCACCATCGCGCGCGGCACGCCGGGCTTCTCGGGCGCGGATCTGGCGAACCTGTGCAACGAGGCCGCCCTGCTGGCGGCGCGCCGCAACAAGCGCCTGGTCGCGATGCAGGAATTCGAAGACGCCAAGGACAAGGTCATGATGGGTGCCGAACGGCGCAGCATGGTCATGACCGAGGACGAGAAGAAGATGACCGCCTATCACGAAGCGGGCCACGCGCTGGTCAGCCTCAACGAGCCGGCGTCGGACCCGATCCACAAGGCGACCATCATTCCGCGCGGTCGCGCGCTGGGCATGGTGATGCGCCTGCCCGAACGCGACAGCTATTCCTACCACCGCGACAAGATGCATGCGAACCTCGCGGTTGCGATGGGCGGGCGCGTGGCGGAGGAAATCATCTTCGGGCACGACAAGGTTTCGAGCGGGGCGTCGGGCGATATCCAGTATGCCACCGATCTCGCGCGCAACATGGTCACCAAATGGGGCATGAGCGACAAGCTGGGCCCGCTGCAGTACGAGGAAAGCCAGGAAGGCTATCTCGGCATGGGNCAGACCGCGCGCACCATGGGCGGCGCGGAAACCAACAAGCTGATCGACGCCGAAATCAAGGAACTGGTCGAAGGCGGGCTCAAGCGCGCGCAGGACATCCTCAGCGAGCAGGAGGACAAGCTCCACCTGCTGGCACAGGCGATGCTCGAATACGAAACGTTGACCGGTGAAGAAATCAACCAGTTGATGAAGGACGGCAAGATCGACCGGCCAGACGAGCCCAAGGGCCCTGTCGCGGTCAAGCCCGCGTCGGGTGTCGCTGTCCCCAAGGCAGGGCGCAAGCTCGGCGGAGGCCCGGCACCGCAAGGCGCCTGACGCAGGCGAAACCCATCCGCACACAAGGGGCCGTCCGGTATGACCGGGCGGCCCTTTTCGTTTCTCAGGACAGGCCGAGCAGCATCAGCAACATGGCGAACAATCCGAGGATGACGACGATCAGGAAGCTCATCACCCCCAGCCGCCAAAGGGCCGAGAAGCGCGACANCGCGTAAGTGCCGCGCAANTGCTTGTAGATATGGATCGGCGGGATCAGCANCGATGCCAGCGCGACATAGCCGGGCGACAGACCAGCCATGCCGGCAAGCACGATCGCCAGGATCAGCATNGTCATGAAGCTGAGCGAATAGGTGACGAAAATGGCATGGTCATACGCGCGGAAACCGCGCTTCCAGGCGAAGATGAGCCATACGAACGGGATCGACAGCGGGATCAGCAACCAGCTGAACTTGTAGAAATTGGTCTGCAACTTGTAGAGCATCAGGCCCGGGTTCTTACGCCACTTTTCGACCCCCGCCCGGAACCAGTCGGTGTTCTCCAGATCGCCTTCCCAATTGCGGATGTCGCTTGCATCCACGGCGATTTCCGCGTCCCTCTCGCTGTCGGGGGTCTCGTTCGCAACTTCCTCCGAACCCGCCTCGGCGCCGGTTCGTTCGGTCCCGTCAGCCAGGAAAGGCAGTTCGGTGCGGGCCTGCTCCAGCGCTTCGAGCTGCGCTTCGACTTCGGCCAGCGCGTCTTCGGCGCGATNGCGCTGCGCTTCGGTGGCGTCCGGGTCCGCCGCCCGCTCGGCCAGCGTGTCGCGCCGGGATTCGAGCCGCTCGGCCTGTTCTTCGGTAAGCTCGCTCAGCTGCAGGCTCTTGTCGCCGNTGAGATCGGTAGGGGCGCTGATCCCCGCGATCTGGAATACGGCGAACATCAGGAAAATGGTGAACAGGAACAGCGCCATCGGGCTGACGAATCGGGTTCGCTCGCCATCGATATAGCGGCGCGTCAGCTCGCCCGGCTTGAACACCAGCATCGGCAGCGTCCGCCAGGTCTTGCCGTCGAAATGGATCGCCCCATGCGCGATATCGTGGGCGAAGGCGCTCAGCGTCCGGTGGAGATGGGCCTGCTGGCCGCATTGATGGCAATGGCTGCCCACCAGCTGCGTGCCGCAATTGAGGCACGCCCCTTCGGCGAAATGGCCCTTGGCGGTCGGCGCTTCGCCGCCCGTGCGGGGCGAAACCGCCNTGGCGAACAGACCCCCTTCGACCCCGGTTCCCACGCCTTCAACCACNTCGCTCATCACGCCTCCTGTCGCGGCGCAGGCTACAGGCGGCACAAGCCATGCCGCAACGCAAAAAGGCCGCCCCGGGGGCGGCCTTTCCACAATTCGCCAATACTGCCGGCGTGTCAGCCCTCGTAATCGGCCCCGATCGAGGTCGAACGCGTCGGCGCCGANGCGGTGATCCGCAGCGCTTCGGCCGACTGGCTGAGCGAGCCGACTTCGTCCATCTCGTCATCGTCGTCGGGCAGGATCTTCTGCAGATTGGTAACCGCAGCTTCGTGCAGTTCCTTCGGCTTGACCGTCTGNTCGGCGATTTCGCGCAGCGCGACGACCGGGTTCTTGTCGCGATCGCGATCGACAGTCAGTTCCGCACCGCCGGAAATCTCGCGGGCCCGCTGGGCAGCCAGCAGGACNAGGTCGAAACGGTTGGGGACCTTGTCTACGCAGTCTTCGACAGTAACGCGCGCCATGGGGCACTCCGATGCAAATCAAGTGATTCCGGGAAAGCGCGGCTCTTAGGCTTTTGCCTGCCNGCAGTCAAGGATTTGCGCCGACCGCCGGGCGCGCTAAGGCGCATCCCCAATGGCTGAGGCAAGCGTTTCCGAAACCACGGNGGTCTATCGCGATCCGGAGCCGTTTGCGCTCGAGGCGCAGGGACATTCGCTGGTGTTCTATCCCGGCGGCGACGACCGCCGCCGCGCGCTGATGGATCTCGTCGGCTCGGCCACCACCACGCTCGATATCTGCTTCTACATCTTCGCCGAAGACGAGGTTTCGTCCGAGCTGCGCGATGCGCTGTGTGCGGCGGCGCGGCGCGGGGTGGCGGTNACGCTCATCCTCGACAGCTTCGGCGCGTCGGCATCGGACCGCTTCCTCCAGCCGCTGGTCGATGCCGGGGGACGCTATTTCTGCTTCAGCCCGCGGATCGGGCTGCGCTATCTCATCCGCAACCATCAGAAGATGGTGATCGCNGATGGCGAGCGCGCGCTGTTCGGCGGTTTCAATATCGAGGACGACTATTTCGCCCCCCCCGAACAGAACGGGTGGAACGATCTTGCCATCGCGCTCGAAGGGGACGCGGTTGCCGGCCTCAACGACTGGTTCGCGCGGCTGGTNGACTGGACCGATGACGACGCGCCGCATTTCCGCGCCATNCGCCGGGCGGTTTCGCAATGGGAATGGCGNGACGGGGAGGGNGCNGTCCGCTGGCTGGTCGGNGGGCCCACGCGCGGGCTGTCGAGCTGGGCCCGCNGCGTCACCCGCGACCTTTCTCAGGCGCGGAAGCTGGACATCTTCATGGCCTATTTCTCGCCGCCCTACACGCTGCTGCGGCGGATCGCGCGGGTCGCGAAGACGGGGCGGGCGCGGCTGCTGATGGCGGCCAAGAGCGACAATGGCGCGACGCTGGGCGCAACCCGTTCGCTGTATCGCTACCTGCTCAAGCGCAAGGCGCGGATCTGGGAATTTTCCCCCTGCAAGCTGCACACCAAGCTGCTGGTACTGGACGATGCGGTTTACCTTGGCAGCGCCAATTTCGACATGCGCAGCCTCTACCTCAATCTGGAAATCATGCTGCGNATCGAAGACGCCGCGCTGGCCGAACGGATGCGCGAATTCATAGCGCACCAGATCGCCGCTTCCGAGGAGATCACCCCCGTGCTCCACGCCCAGCGCAGCACGCTGTTCAACCGCATTCGCTGGGGCGCGGGCTGGGTGCTCGTGTCGGTCCTGGACTATACCGTGACCCGGCGGCTCAACCTCGGGATCTGATCTACTCGTAATCCTCGTAGTGACGGATCTCGGGGCTGGAGAACTTGGTGAACTCGCTGTGGAACAGCAGCGGGACATTCCCGGTCGAGCCATGCCGCTGTTTGGCCACGATCAGCGTCGCCTTGTTGACCAGTTCCAGGTGCCGGGCTTCCCATTCGGCATATTTCATCCGCACTTCTTCCGACGATGTTTCGTCGGGCGTGTCGGGCTTGAGCGCGTTGTGATAATATTCGGCACGGAAGATGAACCACACCATATCGGCATCCTGCTCGATCGATCCCGACTCGCGCAGATCGGACAGCTGCGGACGCTTGTCGTCGCGCTGTTCGACCTGACGGCTGAGCTGCGACAGCGCGATGACGGGGACGTGCAGTTCCTTCGCCAGCGTCTTCAGGCCCCGGCTGATTTCCGAGATTTCGTTCACGCGGTTGTCGCTGGCGCGGCCCGAACCCTGCAGCAATTGCAGATAGTCGACGATGACCAGCCCGATGTCGTGCCGCCGCTTGAGCCGCCGGGCGCGCGTGCGCAGCGCGCCGATGGTCAGCGCGGGGGTGTCGTCGATATACAGCGGAAGGTCGGTCAGTTCCTGGCTGGCAAAGCTGAGACGCTGGAACTCTTCGCGGCTGAGCTTGCCCGAACGCAGCTTCTCGCTCGAGATCTCGGCCTGTTCGGCAAGGATACGCGTCGCCAGCTGGTCGGCGCTCATTTCGAGGCTGAAGAAGGCGACGCCCGCGCCGGGCGACTTGCCCACCTCGATACCCGCCTTCTGGTCGTCCATCAGCCGGCGCGCGGCATTGAAGGCGATGTTGGTGGCGAGCGAGGTCTTGCCCATCGCCGGACGCCCGGCAAGGATCACGAGGTCCGAGTTGTGCAGGCCCGAGGTCTTGTCGTTGATCGTGTCGAGCCCGGTGGTCTTGCCCGAAAACCGTCCGCCCGAATTCATCGCCGCCTGCACGACTTCGAGCGCGCCGAAGGCCGCCTTGCGGAACGACTGCGCCTCGCTGCCGGTGGTGGCGCCTTCCGCTACCCGGTAGAGATCGGCTTCGGCCTGCTCGATCTTGCGCAGTGGCTCGACTTCGTCCGAGGTATCGAGCGCGCCCTCGACCAGATTGCGTCCCACGCTGACCAATTGCCGTAGCAGCGCGAGGTCGTAGATCTGCTCGGCCAGTTCGCGCGGATGCAGCAGGCCCTGCCCGTCGGCGGTCAGCTGCGCGAGATAGGTCACCCCGCCGAGCTGCTTGAGCGCTTCGTCGCTTTCGAAATAGGGCTTGAGCGTAACCGGAGTGGCCACCGAATTGCGATCGAGCAGCCGCAGCACGCGTTCGTAGATGCGCTGGTGGACAGGTTCGTGGAAATGCTCCGCCATGAGCGGCGTGGTCAGTTCCTCGATCACCTTGTTGTCGATCAGCACGGCCCCGAGGAACGCGGCTTCGGCTTCGAGGTTGGCGGGCAGGACGGGGCCCTTCGCCGGTTTCGTGTCAGTCGAATCGTCGGCGGGGAAAAGAAGATCGGTTTCGGCCATCGCCCCCTGATGCATGGCCGCGCACCCTGCTGGCAAGTTGCAAAGGGGTCACGGCGGCTGTGGATAGTGGGGACACTGCGCCAACCCCTTGCCGCACCCCGCCTATCTCTGCGAAAGCGGGTGCAAGCATGACCGATTCCGCACCCTCTCCGGACACTCATCGCATCGCGCATATCGAGCTCGATGAGGAAACGATCATCTGGCGCAATGCCGATATCGAGCAGGAACGCCGGATTGCGATCTTCGACCTGATCGAGGAAAACAGCTTCAAGCCGCTGCGCGCGGTCGAGCGCGGGGCCAGCGGGCCCTATCGCCTCAAGCTGGCCGTGCGCGANGGCCGCCTGCTGATGGAAATCGCCGANGAGGAGGAGCGCCTGGTGGAGGANCTGCTGCTTGGCCTCGCCCGTTTCCGCCGGCCGATCCGCGAATATTTCGCGATTTGCGACAGCTATTACCAGGCGATCCGCAAGGCGACCCCGGCTGAAATCGAAACCATCGATATGGCCCGCCGCGGGGTCCACAACAGCGCCGCAGAACTGCTGATCGAACGGCTGGAGGGCAAGATCGAGACCGATTTCGCCACTGCGCGGCGGTTGTTCACGCTGATCTGCGTCCTGCATATCAAGGGCTGAGGGATGGCGGTGGGCAAATCCCCGCGCCGGCGCCGTTCGCCGCGCAGGTCCCGCGGGTTTTCCGCTGCTGGCAAGGCGTGGCTGGTCGCGCTGCTGGTCGCGGCAATCGCAGCCGGCTATGCGTGGTACGAAGCGCGCAGCTGGCGTCCCGACGAGAGCGCCTGGCCCGACCAGGGTGCGCTGGTCAGCGCAGGCGACGGGGCGGTGGATTTCGACACTCTGGCGGGTCTGGGCGCGCGGTTCGTCTATCTCGAGGCGAGCGATGGGGCGGGGCGGGGCGATATCGCCTTCGCACAGAACTTCGCCCGCGCGCGCAATGCCGGCCTGGCGGTCGGCGCGGCGCATCGTTTCGACCCCTGTACCGTGGCCGACGGGCAATCGGCCAATTTCGTCACCATGGTGCCGCGCGACGGCGACCTGCTGCCTCCCGCGATCCTGTTGGAGACGACCGCGGAGGACTGTCCGGCGCGCGTTTCGGACGCGGCGGTGCAGAGCGAGCTCACGACGCTGGTCAACCAGATCGAAGCGCACAGCGGGAAGCCGGCGATCCTCGGCCCGGACGAGGAATTCGAGCAGGCCTATGCGCCCTCGCGGCGGTTCGACCGGCAATTGTGGCTCACCCGCAGCTGGTTCGAACCCGACTATGCGATGCGACCGTGGCTGATGTGGACGGCCAACCGCTGGTACAAGACCGAGGCCGCGCAGCAGCCGCTGCGCTGGGTGATCGTGCGGCCATGAGGATGACGAGATGACCGACGACGACCTGATCGCAGCCGCACGCGCAGCCGCGCGCCATTCCTATTCCCCCTATTCCGGTTTCGCGGTGGGCGCCGCGCTGCGGTTTGCCGATGGCAGCGTGGTCACCGGGACCAATGTCGAGAATGCCAGCTATGGCCTGGCGCTGTGCGCCGAAACCGTTGCGGTATCGAAAGCGATGGCCGACGGGCTGCGCGGCGGGCTTCAGGCAGTCGCGGTGACCGGCCCTGCGGCAGACCCGATCACGCCCTGCGGGCGCTGCCGGCAAGTGCTCAACGAACTGGCGCAGCTGGGCGGGACCGACCCCGACATTCTGTGCGTGGGCGCCGACGAGGTGGTGCGGGTGAAACTGTCTGCCCTGCTGCCGCATGCTTTCGGCCCCGCCAGCCTGACATGATCGGACGGCGCGGCGCGCTCGGCCTGCTCGGCGGGCTCGCGGGAACGGCACTGATGCCATCGGGACTGGCGGCGCGNGCCAGCGCCATGCCGCCCCGGCTGCGGCCGGGAGATACGGTCGGCCTGGTCGCCCCGGCTAGCGCGGTCACATTGCCCGCAGAACTCGACCGGGCCGTTCACTGGATCTCCGGCATGGGGCTGGTTCCCAAACTCGCCAGCCATGTNGGCGACCAGCATGGCTATCTGGCCGGGACCGACGCCGACCGTGCCGCGGATCTCGATACGATGTTCGCCGACGCGGAGGTGCGCGCGATCTTCGCGGTGCGCGGCGGCTGGGGCGGGGCGCGGATCCTGCCGCTGCTGGACTGGGCGACCATTCNAGCCAATCCGAAACTGCTGATCGGGTATAGCGACACGACGGCGCTGCACATGGCGATTGCCNCGCGCGCCGGGTTTGCGACGCTCCATGGCCCCAATGCGGCGAGCCGGTGGGACCGCGCAAGCTGGGAGAGCCTGTGGCGGATCGCCTTTGCGGGCACGGCGCCCGTGCTCGGCGGCGCGGCGGCCGAGGATGCCGCGGGTCGGCCCGCCCGCTCGCTCGTC
>FUFK010057782.1_pt1 | contig 25016 bp, 17 predicted proteins | sample 1021851 | NCBI WGS metagenome assembly FUFK01 (sample SAMEA51879418, study PRJEB19060) | metagenome | reverse complement strand
TATATCAATAGTATTTTTTATCTAATTGGCAAAACTATAGACAATTATTTAAATTTTTCCATTAAAACTGATTTAATATTTGCAATATCTTTACTCAATAAAAAAGTTATTGTTGTTTATTACACTTAGAAAACAAATTAAGCCTTATACTTAATACAAAGTCTGTTATTAGTATTTGAAAATTATTAATTTTGGGCACACTAATTGGTAACAATAATAGTAATAACCTTGTTGGAGGGGATGGTGATGATAAGCTTTTTGGCAGGGCTGGAGATGACATTCTTAATGGTGGAGATGGTGCAGATCATCTCAACGGCGGAGCCGGAGATGATGCCATGTCAGGTGGAGATGGTGATGATATTTATGTGGTTGACAGTACTAGCGATACTGTCACAGAAGATCCCTCAGAAGGTACTGACTTAATTTATTCTTCTGTTAGCTTTACAGCTTCTGCCGATGTAGAAAATCTAACTCTTACCGGTTCTAATAATATCGATGCTACTGGTAATATCCTAAACAATATCTTAAGAGGTAATAGTGGAAACAATACATTAACTGGTGATGATGGTGATGATAAGCTCTTTGGCAATAATGGTAATGACACTCTTAATGGTGGAGATGGTGCAGATTATCTCAACGGCGGAGCCGGAGATGATGCCATGTCAGGTGGAGATGGGAATGATATTTATAACGTTGACAGTACTAGCGATACTGTCACAGAAGATCCCTCAGAAGGTACTGATTTAATTCGATCTTCTGTTAGTTTTACAGCCTCTGCCAATGTAGAAAATCTTCATCTAACTGGATCAACTCGTATAAATGCAACTGGCAATACTTTAAACAATATCTTAAAAGGTAATAGTGGTAACAATAGATTAACTGGTGGAGATGGTGATGATAAGCTCTTTGGTAAAAATGGTAATGACACTCTTAATGGTGGAGATGGGAATGATATTTTAATTGGAGGCTCTGGGATAGATAGTGTTATATTTAGCTCTTCATCTAATCAAATTAACCTGAATTTGACACGAATTCAAAATACAGGCGATGGGAATGACATCATAATCTCTATAGAAAATGTAAGTTCTGGCGATGGAGACGATACGGTTATAGGAAATTCTTCAAATAATTATTTAAACGGTGGCAGTGGGAATGACACATTAATTGGAAATGATGGTAATGACACTTTCTATGGAGGTAATGGCGATGACACTATTAATGGTGGTGAAGGTATAGATATGGCTTATTTTACTTCTCGTTCTAATCAAATTGATCTTACAAAAAATATAAGCCAGGATACAGGGGATGGGAATGACATCATAATCTCTATAGAAAATGTAAGTTCTGGTCATGGCGATGATACGATAATTGGAAATTCTTCTGCAAATAGCTTTTTTGGAGGATATGGTAATGATAATCTTATCGGTGGAGAGGGGAATGATTATTTAAATGGAGGATATGGTAATGACAATATGACTGGTGGAATTGGTAACGATAGATATGTAGTATATGAAACAACTGATATTGTTAATGAAAATTTCGGCGAAGGCACTGATCTTATTTATTCATATGCAACCAATTTTACTGCACCCAGTAATGTAGAGAATCTATATTTATACGGTTCCTCCAATATCAACGGAACTGGCAATACTTTAAACAACCTCTTAAGAGGTAATAGTGGTAATAACACATTAACTGGTGATGCTGGTAATGACATCCTTGTGGGGAATGCTGGAAATGACACACTTAATGGCGGCAATGGAAATGACAATATGTCGGGTGGTTCTGGAGATGATATTTATTATGTAAATAGCAATTCCGATACAGTTACTGAGAGCGCTTCATCAGGTACTGATCTTATTTATTCATCCGCAACAAATTTTGCATTATCAAATTACGTAGAAAATCTTACTCTTACCGGTGCATATAATATAAACGGCACAGGAAATACTCTTGCAAATACAATTACAGGTAATAGTGGTAATAACACATTAACTGGTGATGTAGGTAATGACATCCTTGTGGGGAATGCAGGTAATGACATCCTCTTTGGTGGGGCAGGTAATGACCAGGTAACTGGAGGCTCAGGAAACGATACTTTTCGGATTACTACTGGAAACGGAAGGGATCTGATTACTGATTATTTATTTGGTCAAGACAATATAGAGTTGCCTGATGGGATATCTTCAAGTGATTTGTCCCTTAGTCTCTCGGGAAGTGATGCAATAATAAAGTATAATAGTGATCTAATGGCCATAGTTGAAAATGTGGCTTTGGCTGAATTAACTTTTACCTAGAGATCTTAAACAAAGGGCATATTTAATATTGAAAAAAATAATTTTTTAGATAGATTAAAATATGTGTTTCCCATAAAATCTAAATAAGAAAAATTAAAAATGGGTCAGCAAAAACTTGAGATAATCCCACTAAATATTGTTATTACAACTTCTAATAGAATAGAGTCTCTAAGTTCAGTGATAACATCTGTTTTTAATACTAGGAAAAAACTTAAAGAAAATGGATTAGATATCAACTATTGCATACTTTCTTCTGATTCTGATTCGGAAGAATACAATTTAATTTGCGAAAATTTAATAAAAAAAAATTCAAAAACAGTTGATTATTTTTTTAAAATTAAAAGTAATAAGTGTTTTGATAGGCATTATTTTAAATTGATAAGCAAGATAAAAGAATTGGAAAATAATGAAAAGAAACCTAATTACTTCTATTTTATAGGTGATGATGATTTAATTTCGTTCGGCCCTTTTCTCAATATTTGCTATTCAATAATTTCCAAACCAAAAGATGCATATATTTATTATAAATCAAGAAACATTTTCAAAAAGAGAGGGAATAAAAATTATGAATTTGATGATTTAAAAGATATGTATAAATTTTTTTGGAACCAGATAAAGTATGGAGATTTCATCTACAAACCAAATTTTAAAACATTTTATACTTCTAAAAATAATTTGGACTGCGACCATCTTAATTCTATTCATTTCTGGCATTCATTACTTTTAATGAAAAAGAGGAAATATAATGTTCTTGTATGTGATCCAAAGTTCTCAATTGACCTAAGAATAAAGAAGCTATATAAAAACAAAGGGATTTCATCTTATTTAAGAAAGATTCCGATATCGATTTCTTTGACATCAAAATTATTAAATTTGGAAGATAAATCTATACTAAGAAAATATTTGTTATGGAGAGTTGGATTTGTTTCACCAGTTGGTTTAATGAGAAGTTTTTATATTTTAAAATCCTTTTTTAAAGGGGAAAGACTCACTAAAAGAACATTTATGAGATCCATTTTATTTAATAAATTTTATATAATAGGTTTTTCTTTGATATCAGCCACTAAAAATTTTTTAAAAAATCTAAAGAGAAATATTAAGTCTTAAGAGTATTTACAAAATAGTATAAATAATTATATTAAAGACAATTTTTTTACTAACTCCTGACCTGATAAATTCCAAGTATTTTGTGATGAAATTAATAAAGAGCACTCTGAAGCCTTTTGATAAGCATTTATATTGGATAATTTGATAATTGAATTGTAGAAAAGAATTAAATTTGAAGGTTTGATAATTTGTATTGATAAATTTTTGTAGGATTTCTCGAGTAATTCATTATTTTTTATGTAATCGATAGTACCAGATAGTGGGGTAGAAATTACAGGTAATCCGTGAGAAAGTGCTTCTCCTGTTACTATGGATTGACCCTCTTCAATTGATGGAAGTACAAAAATATGTGACTTAATAAATAATTTTTTTATTTTATCTTTTCTCAAAGATCCTGCAAATATTATATTTGGATTTACATTATTAACATCAAATCCTGGATCTGATGAAAGATCTCCTACTATTGTTAGGCTATATTTCCCTGGATAGTTTTTATTCAATAATTCATATACATCTAAAAGATAATGTATCCCTTTCCTTATATGAATTCTTGCAATGCATAATAAATTTATTTTCTTAAATTCTCTTATTTCTTTTTTTATTAAAGGATAAGGACAACCATATGGGTTGATAATAAATTTTTTAGCTTGCTGAGTTCTTTTTTTTATTGTTCTATAAACATGATTGGATGAGCATAAAATGTAATCTGATTCTTCATACGCTTTTTTAATATTATTTACCTTTATATCACTTAAAATGTTTTCTATTGGATTTAATCCAAGTTTTTTTGCTTCTCTTGCAACTAATTTATGCATAAAGTCTGGGTGCGTATTAAGCTCTTCAACTATCCAGATCGATCCTCTTTTTTTAAATTCTTGTATATATTCAAAACCAATATCTCTATAAGAGATAACTATATCAAATCTTTCATTTTTAAGTTTTCTTAAATATTTTTCATATGAATCATCTATTTTTTTGATAAAAAAATAGATGATTTTTCGAGATAAATTAAGTTTGAAAATGATTTTTTTCAGTATACCCATAAAAACTGGGCCAATAATCTTTTTACTAGAACTTTCAAAGCTCGGCATTGAAAATCTCTGTAAATGAAAAGTCAAATCATCTGTAAGGAGAGTTATATCATGCCCTTCTCGATATATAGAATTAAAATAATAATTATGATTTGATGCGAAAGGTGTAATATATAAAACTTTCATATCTTCTTTAAATTATTTATAGAAGTACTAATTAAAATATAAAACAGATCTCAATATATTTATTAAAAAAATCCTAAATCATTATAATTTAAACATCAATTATTTTTTTGATTTTAAATTTAATAAATATAAATATATAATTAATTTAATCTAATCCATTTCATTGCAAGGGTTGATTTTTCAATAAAGTAAAGTGAGAATGTATNTTAATATAGAATATATTTCTATACTTAATAAAATTCAATAGATAATTAATTTTTAAGTTTATGAATATATTGATATCAGGGGGATTAGGTTTTATAGGTTCTAATTTTTTAGAATTAATAATTAAAAATAAAAGGTTCGATAAAATTTACATCCTTGATAATAATTCAATCTCAATAAAAAAGTATTACATCCCTATTCAATTAAATAAAAATATTCAATTAATAAATCATAATTTATTAAAATTTAAAGAATTTAAAGTTGATTTGGATTGTATAGTTCACTTAGCTGCAGCTGGAAATGTTATTGAAAGTGTAAATAATCCAATCTATAATTTTGAAAATAATGTCAGAGCAACTTTAAATATTTTAGAGTTTGCAAAAAAATCAAAAGTTTCAAAATTTATATTTTCCTCAACAGGGGGAGCACTTATGGGTAATACTTCTTTGCCTATAAATGAAAACTCTATTCCTAAACCAATCTCTCCTTATGGGGCATCAAAATTATGTTGTGAAAGTTATATTAAAGCATATTCTTCTATGTATCAAATTGAAAGCTATATTTTGAGGTTTGGAAATGTTTATGGACCTTATTGCTTTCATAAAAAAGGAGTAATTAATAAATTATTTGATTCCATCTTGAATAAAAAAAATTTTAATGTATTTGGAGATGGAACTTCTTCGAGAGACTATATTCATGTCAAAGACGTTTCTAAAGCTATTTTAAGTTGCTTATTAAAAGATTCAAATTCTTTGCAAAACACCTATCATCTTTCAACTAATGTAGAAACCACTTTGAATGAATTAATATCAATATTCTCGAAAATAGCAAACAAAAAAATTCAAGTCCAATACTTTCCTGCAAGGATTGGCGAAGTTTATAGAAATTTCGCAGATTATAATTTAGCTAAGAATGAATTATCATTTGAGCCAAATAAAGATTTAGAATCTTTGCTTGAAGATACCTTCAGGTGGTATAAAAATTACCTTGCCAATGAATAAATATGATTTAGTTGGATTAATTCCAAAAGATAAAGGTAAAGGTGGCGGAGCTTGGCTAGGTACTTTTAGATTATTCTCAGGACTTAATAAACTTTTAGGAAAAGACAAAGTAAAGTTATATGTAGCTATTAAAAATTTGAATAAAAATTTTATAAATACAATTTATCCATTTGGAATATCTAAATTTGTTTACTTGAAAATGGCCTTAATTTCAAAAATAATAAATATCTTAATCTTAAAAAATAATAGTAAATCACATTTTTCTTTTAATTTAATTCCATCTCTTTTAGATTTAAAACTCTATTTGGCTAGTAAAAAAGGACGCAATTTATATATTCACTGGATAGGTAATAACTTTGCTTCAATATGGTTAATTTACGTTATTACTTTAAGAAAAAATTTACTAATAAAATTTGCAGATTATTGGTGGTTAACTGGAGGTTGTCATTATCCATCCAATTGTAATCAATTTGAGAGAAATCAATGCATTGATTGTCCTGCAGTAAAAAAAAATTTTAGGTGGATACCTCAAATCTTATTTAAAATTAAAAGTCATATTCTAAATAAAAAAAATGTAAATATTATTTCCCCTTCAAAACATCTTTTTAACACTTCTAAGAAATTAACTCGAAATAAGAAAATTTTCTATATTGCTAATGGTATGGAGATTGGAGATTATATTCAAAGAGACTATAATAAATTATCAATTGGAGTTATTTCTCAGGGATTTGATGATCCAAGAAAGAATTTTAGACAAGTTAAGAATATCATTAATTTGCTTCTCAAAGAATCAGAATTGACTATAAATTTATGTGGTAATTCAACAAAAATGATATTACCTATTAACTATAGGAAGTTGAAACTTAATATAAATAACTTTGGTTTTCTTAAAGAAGAAATGAAAATAAAGGAATTCTATTACAAGAGTAATTATATATTGTTTTTATCAAAACAAGATAATTCTCCGAATCAAATTATGGAAGCGATGTCTAATGGGTCAATAATAATAGCATTTGATAACTATTTTACTAGAGAACATATAATCAATAATCATAATGGATTTTTGCTTTCAGATAGTTTATCCAACTATGAATTATTCTTGAAAATTTTGGAAATAATTAAAAATCCACATAACAAAAAAATCTCCATGAATGCATATGAATATTCAAAATCTCAATTTTCTGAGGAAATGATGGCATATGAATACAGTAAATTATTAAAATGAAGCAAAGTTATATATAAATGAGTTTTAAATTTTTTATTTACTTATTAAAACTAAGAATCAGAAAAATATTATTTATAATTAATAATCCATCTTTCATTAGATTTTGTTTTATTGGAATTTATCCTTCAGTTGAGCATATTGCTACTCTTAAATATGTTTTAAAAGAATCAAGAATTGATGCTTTCCTAGATGTTGGATCTAACAAAGGTCAATTTACATTAGCAATCAAATCTTTGGCACCTAATAAAAAAATTTATGCATTTGATCCTTTAATTTCTTCAAAAAAATCATTTGATATAATAGTCAAAAAATTAAAAAATCTTTACTTTTTTTCCTTTGCGATTTCTGATGTATGCAATATACAAAAAATTAATATTCCTATGAAAAAAGACTCTTCTTCTTTACTTGAAATATCAAGTTTTCAGAAAAAGTTTTTTGGAACAAGTAATGTTTTAAGTCATCAAAAAGTAAATGTAATTACTTTAGATCATTGGTTTATTTTAAATAATATTAAAGAGTTTAATAATGGATTTCTTAAAATAGACGTTCAAGGATTAGAAATTAATGTCCTGAGAGGAGCTAATGATTTATTGGAGAAATTTAAATATATTTATATAGAATTATCTTTCAAAGAGTTTTATAAATCTCAAATTTTAGGAAGGGAGATTATCAATTTTTTAGAAACTAAAAAATTCAAAGTTATAAGATCAGAAAATTGTATTTATGATAACTTAGAGTTAATACAAGGAGACTTTTTATTCAAAAGAATTTAATTGAATTTAACTTTAATAATTAAAATAACTAAATATTTTTAATAACAATTTTTTATTATTAGCGAAAATTCATTTTCCTTTTTGATGTCTCGTATCTTTAACAAAAGATTTTTAAAGTAGGTCAATATTCTATCTTGTAAATAAAAGTAAAATTTATATTATTCATGAAAAGTACTATCTTTGGGATATATGAAATTTCAAATTTATTTAATTTAATAACTAGAAAAAGGAAGTTTCAATTTGTACATCTAGTTATTTTAAGCTTAATATCGGCTTTAATTGAGATTGTCAACATATCTACTATAGTTCCATATTTGGCATCTATGGCAAATATTCAATCAATAAATGACTTTTCTGCTCTTTCTTTTATTAAAAAATTTATACCAGGTGAAAATTTCATTCTGATAGTTTCATTACTAATGATTATATCTATATTATTATCTATGTTTTTTCGATTAGCTACTTTAAAATATCAGTTTAAGCTAAGTACTAAAATTGCCTCAGATCTTGGGTTGAAAATTTTCTCTAAGTCTTTAAAAATGCCATATAGCTGGCATCAAGATATTAACTCTACTATTCTTAAGGGATATTTAACTAAAGATGTAGATAACGTAAGTGAATTTATTAAAGGGATAACTTTTATTTTGGTCAATTCAATATTAATAATTGTTATATCGTTTTATTTAATATATGTTTATCCAATAAGAACTATAGTTCTGCTTTCAATTATTTCTTTTCTATATTTAGCTTTATTTTTCAAAATAAAAAATGGTCTTTTTAATAATGGCAATATTTATTCAAAAAAATATCAGGAAACATTACAAATTGCAGAAGAGACATATAACAATATTGATATTATAAAAATCTCTAATAACTTTGAATACTTTAAAAAAAAATTTATGGTCCCTAATAGGGATTTTAGAGATATGAGCGCGAATATCAGTATAAAATCTCAATCTCCAAGATATATAATTGAAGCTTTTATTTTAGTTTTAATAATAGCTGTTTCTCTTTTTATATACTCTACTAATAAAGACTTTCAAAATGAATATATAGTCATAGGAACAATAGGTTTAGGTTCATTAAAATTATTAACTCCTCTCCAACAGTTCTTCAATGGAGTTACATGCATTCAAGCCTATAAATCATCATTTAAGAAGATTTCAAATTTCTTATTAAAGAATAATAATTTAATAAAACAATCAAATAAATTTTTTAAGATGGAAAAAGATATAATTTTAGAATTTTTAAATGTTAGCTTTAAGTATAAAACTGATGATAAATATAGTCTTACTAAAATAAATTTAAAGATAAAGAAAGGAGAAAAGATTGGGGTAGTTGGTTTTTCAGGAAGTGGTAAGTCTACTTTCGCAAAATTGTTAATGGGATTATTAGTTCCTAGTGAGGGATTTATTATTAATAAGAATAAAAATATCTTCTTAAGTCAAAGTAATTTATCAAATTGGCAAGATATGATCTCATATTTTCCACCAGATATATATCTTATTGATGGTAGTATTTTAACCAACATTGCTTATGGTGTAGAGACAAAAAATATAGATAAAAAACAAGTTATAAAATCTTCAAGATTATCTGAAATTGATGAATTTGTTAATTCCTTACCAATGAAATATTTTACGAAGGTTGGGGAAAAAGGTTCTAAATTAAGCGCAGGGCAAAAGCAAAGAATTGGTATTTCTAGAGGTTTATATAAAGAACCCGAAATCCTAGTTTTAGATGAGGCTTTAAATTCTTTAGATATTAAAAATGAATTAAAAATAATAAATAATATCTTTAAGAATTTTTGCGATAATACAGTACTTTTAATATCTCATAGATTAACTTCTTTAAAAAAATGTGATCGAATAATTGTTTTCAATAATGGATCTATTCAGGATATTGGAAATTATTTAGATTTAAGTAAAAGAAATAAGATATTCAATAAACTTGTTTCTTTAGAAAAAGAGTAAATATAAAGAAAAACTTTTTATAATGATTTTTTTAATTTCATATAAACTAGTAAAAAAATTAATGAATATATTATTATTGAAATTAATGTAAAATAGTAAAATAAGGATCTACTTAAAATTAAGAAAACGCTTAAGAGAGAAATGGCTAAATATGGATAATATCTTGAGATTAAAAATTTGCTAAGAATAAAAATATTTATATATGAAATTAGTATCGTAAAAACTATCGAAAAAATGAATCCCAAATTTTTACCATAGGCAAGAATAAAATTACCCAATAATGTAAATGAAACGCTTGTATTAGTAAATTCATAACTAAAATTATTAATTATAGAATTTTCAACATCACGAAGTATATCTCCTGTGATTCTAGGTTTGTTAGGGAAAATTAAGGATGGAACGAATTGATAAGGTATATTAGCAAATCTTTTTCTCCCTTCTGCTGTTCCATTGTTTGGAGAGAATTTTATTACTTCAGAAAGCATATAAAGATTTTTATCTGTTTGTACAATTCCTTGGGTTTTCGTAAATTCATATCCTTGTCTTTCAAAAAAAGTTGCTCCGGATCCCCCTCTTCTATAAACTTGAATTTGTGATACTAGAAGAAATATTACTATTAATAAGCTTAGTGTGATAATTTTTGTAGTCTGAATTGATAATAATGAAAATTTTGTATTTATATTACTACTACTAAAAATCAATGATGAGAATAAAATTAATACTGGAAAAATTACATATACCAAATTCATCCTAATATCTGAATAGAAAGCAGAAATATAAAAAATAATAGTTATAAAAAAGAGTATGTATTGATAATAATTTGAAATCTTTATTTTTAAAAATTCTATTTGTATACCTTTTATTAATTTTGTGAATACATAATTTAAAAAATATAAAGAGCCAATTACTGCAGTAAATTGGATAAAATAATTAAATATAATGAAAAAAGTATTTGCGCCTCCTGAGTATGAAGGGACTTTAAAAAAAGAACCAATTACTTTATTTGCCCTGCCACTAAATATAGTAATTAATTTATTTCCTGATAATTGATATAATATAAAACTCATTATATTTACTTCAATAACAGATTTAATTAAATCTGTTTTAAAAAAATCAAAATTTTTAAAATCGACATCACCAAAACCTAATCTTTCAAAAATCTTTAGGATTATAGTTATAATAAATTGATAATAAATCATTAATTTAAAAGCTTGGACTATGAACAATTCATCCCCATAGGAAAATAATTTTGGATCATTTACTAAAAGATCTGGGTATAAAAAAATTATTGCGGAAAAATTGAATAATAAATTTATTATCTTTGAAAAATTTGTAATACTATTTATTTTTTTTATTTCAATAGATATCCACCAGATATTAATGATATTGAAAACTATACAAAAATAAATTAGTTGGCTTAAATTATTTATAAATAAAATCAGACTTAAAATTAAGGATAAATTAAGTGAAAAAAGATATATGGATTTTTTCATTTAAGTTTTTAAAAGTGTTATGAAATTATTTTTTAAATTAATTTTCTATCAATTTGAATAAGGCATATATTGAAATTGTATTTCTAATTGGACCAGTTATTGTATCAAGGGCATCTGAAACCTTTGCTAAAGAAGTCGGTTGTACAAAAATAATATCATCTTTTTTTAATACTGGATTAGTATTTCGATATCTTCTATTTGAATAATTAACTTTAAAGTTTTTTCTTGAAATAGAACCATTATCTTCGGCCCTTATAATTCTAACTTTGCTCTTACTTGCCCTTGAATTAAGTGGACCGCCAGCCATAAGTATTGAATCAATCAATGTTGAATTTGAAGGTACTGTAATCAGTCCAGGAGATTTAACTTCACCAACAACATATATAGGAATCGTTTTTGGTGTGAGATTTGCATTTACAATTTTAAAAATTTCATCACTTTGATTAATTGTTTTTTTTACTTTTATTACATCTCCATCAAATAATAAAATATTATTATCTAAATCACCCTTTATAAATAAATTCACTAGGTTAATATTAATACTCTTATTTATGAGCTTGTTGTTCTCATTAAATCTTCTATTTAACTCTATTTCTTCTAGATTAGAATTTAGATTAATTCCTCCAGATATTTGTAATGCATCTATAATAGTAGGCTGATATTTTTGACCCTCAGCTTTAAGTTGAAATTCATTACTAATATTGGTATAGTTAGCGATTCTAAAAGGTAATGTATAGACTCCTGGATTATTTAATTCGCCAACTAAAGTAATTCTTATTGGTCTTGGTTGTTCAAGAATTAAATCAAAAATAGGTTCTATAACAAAATCTCGCATTTCATCATTGATTTTTTCTTTGGCACTTTGCAAAGTATGGTTATTTAATTTTATAGATCCTAAATAAGGTATAACTGCATTCCCATTTGCCATTATTTCAAATTGATTTGTTAATATTTCAGGCTCATAGAATAATATTTTAATTTTGTCACCGGGACCTAAAAGATATTTAGATTTTTCTATTAGAGATAAAGATACATTATTATTTTTTTTAGTTTCTTGATTATTCTTAATTTCTTCAACTTTTTTAAATTCTTTAGGATTTAAAGTCGCTGTTAATATTGAACTTTTTCTATTTAAATCTTTTGACTCATCTTTTATCTTACTTTTGTTAAAAAAAATATATCTTAAATTTCCAAGATTAGTGAGCTCTAAGTTATGCTTTTGCTGAATATTAACTTCTTGTTTATTATTTTTTTGTTCTGAAACAAATAAGTTTCTAGTTTTAATTTCTTTGCCATTAATTTTATTAATAGAAAGAAAACTTAAAATAATTATTAAAGTAATAGATCCTGAATTAAAAAATAAATTCACTATTTAATTGTTAATAATATATGTTATTTTTATTATATACATATGAGAGTTCAATAAAAAGGTAATTGATGGATAAGGGCGAATCTAATAATAATATTGATGGATTTGGTTTTAATTTTATTGAAGTTGTAAGGATATTAGACAGGCAAAAAAAAATATTTTATGCAATAGCATTAATAACTTTATCTTCAGGTTTTATTCATACTTTATTTAATAGAATCAATAATCCTGTTTATAAGGGTTACTTTTCTATGCTAGTTGAAGATCCATTTAAGAAGAATGAAGAAAATAGCAGAGGAAACAATTTTATTGAAGATATAGCTTCATACAATACAAAAAACGATATACCAACAATAATAGAAGTTTTAAAAAGTAAGCCTATTCTTAGTTCTGCTTCAAAGGCAAATAAATTGCCCTATAAAGATTTACTAAGTTCATTAGTAATTACTAAAGGAGGTAATATCAAAAATATTAGGGAAGAAGCTAAAGGAATTTTAGAAATATCATATTATGGCAAAGACAAATCTTTAATTCTCTCCGTTTTAAATGATCTAAGCAGAGACTATATAGCATATTCACTTAAACAAAAAAAAGATAGAATAAAAGAAGGTCTAGAATTCCTTAACTCCCAAAACCCTGATCTTCAAAAAAATATAGATAAGATACAACTTAAACTAAAAAATCTAAGAANTAATTCTTCACCAGCAAATCCTCAAAAGCAAGCAGATTTATTTAATGAATTAGTTCTAGAATTAGATAATGAAAAGAAAAACCTTGAAATTCAGCTAGAGAGTTTTTCTAATTTTAAGGAAAAAATTAAAAATGAGAAAAATTATGATGTTCGCTTTGAAGACTCAATATTAATTTCTGAAAATAGATTCAGCTCTAATGAATCAGGGTTGTCCTCTTATTTTTCTGGACAAGCAATTCTTATTGAACTAGATGCACTTAAAAAGAAATTAGCTTCATCTAGAACTATTTTTCAACCTGAATCTCCAATTATTATCTCTCTTGAAAAAAAAATTAAAGGCTTATCATCACTAGCTAAGGAAAGTCAATTAAATGCTGTTAATGCCGCTATTAATGATATTAAAATCAAACTTGATCAAGTTAATAAAAAACAACAAAAGGTTTTGAATCAAAACAAAAGACTGCCAGATTTTATAAACGAATTCAACAAACTAAATCAAGAGTTGGAATTGGCAGAAGAAAATTATGTTTCATTTACAAAGACTAAAGAAAAATTTAGGCTAGGAATCGCTCAAAATAATTTTCCTTGGCAAATTATTAATCTCCCTTCAGTTGGCGAAAAACCTGTAAAACCAGATTTTAATAAAAGATTTATTCAAATTCTTTTCTTATCTTTTTTTATGGGAGCAATTGCTGCGATATTCAAAGATAGAATTGAGAATTTTTATCATTCACCAAATGAGATAAAAGAAAAATTAAATTTAAATGTTTATGGATCGATTCCATATTTGGAAAATGTTGAAAATGAGGATTTTTATTCTTCTATAAATGAAATTTCATCTGATTCTATTGCGAATATGAATAAAAAAGAACTTTTAAAAATGAGTCAAATTAATAAAGCTTTTTACTTTCATCGTGAGTCATATAGATATCTTGTTAATAATTTAGAATTGATCAAAGAAAGAAAGAATTTTAAAATAATCAATGTAACAAGTACTATTCAGGGTGAAGGTAAAACACAAACTTCTATTGATTTAGCTAAAACTTTAAATTCTTTAAATAAAAAAGTAATGCTTATAGATGGAGATTTAAGAAAACCAAAGATACATTTACGTCTTGGATTAAAAAATAAAATAGGTTTATCTAAAATAAATGAACTAGATGAATCTGATTTTCCATCTATAATTCAGAAAACTGAATATTATGAAAATTTAGATGTAATAACATCAGGTCAGAAATTTGAAGACCCTTTCAAAATATTTAATTCTGATAACTTTGAAAAATTTGTAAAATGGTTAGAAACACTTGAGGAATATGATTATATTATATTTGATTCCCCATTAGCCCTTTTCCTTGCAGATACGAATTTATTATCTAATAAAGTTGATTTTACTTTGTTAGTTGTAAGTCTATTTAAAGTTGAAAGAGATCTTATTAATGCGGCTATAAATAATATAAAGTTATCAAATGGAAATATATTAGGAGTTATTAGTGTTAATTCCAAAAACACAAAGTCATTTGGTTTTTCATATGATTTTGGAAGTTATAGATATGGTTATGAATATGTAAACGAAAATACAATTTATAAGAATAAATTAGAAACTTCAAATAAATCTTTTTTGACTAAAATATATAAAAAAATTAAAGAATGGTTTATTTAAAAAAACCTAATAAGCATTACCTTTTAGAACGACAATAATAGTTTTTAATAAAATTAGAAAGTCCTTTAATAAATTCCAGTCATTGTTATATTCCATATCATATCTAATTCTTCTTTTCATTTTTTCTATGGTATTCGTTTCTCCTCTTGCTCCTTTTATTTGAGCTAAACCAGTCATCCCAGGTAATTTAGAATGTCGCTGCATATAACCTGTTATAACTTTTCTGTAGAATTCGTTATGCTGATTCGCATGGGGTCTGGGACCTACTAAACTCATTTCACCTTTTATAACATTTACCAATTGTGGTAACTCATCTAAGCTATATCTTCTTAAAATATTACCTATGAATGTTATCCTTTTATCACCTTTTTTCGCCTGTATTAACTTACTATCATTTAATTTTGGATTAAAATACATTGTTCTAAATTTATACATTTTAAAAACTTTCCCATTTAAACCATATCGCTTTTGACAATAAATAATTGGCCCCTCACTAGAAAATTTTATTAATAAAGCAACTACTAATAAAAGTGGCATAAAAAATAATAAAAAAGAAATCCCTAAAGACAAATCAAATATTCTCTTAATATTTTTATTAAATTTAGATATTTCAGGATTCCATATATTAAGAGCTAGAAAGTCACCAAAATTTTCCTTTTTCAGACTTATAGAAGGAATTTTATTATCAATTAATAAAGATACTGATTTACAAGAATCGCCAACTACTTTTAAAATTTTTTTTAAAGAAATATCATCTGAATTGTCATAAGAAAAAATTATTTTATCTATTTCTTCATTATTTATTTTCTTTTTAAAATCTTTAACACCTCCTATACAACTATAAGATTTTGATTCAATTAATGTTCTTTTTTTATGATCATTTGAATTTGGACTAAACCAATAAATTACTTTATAACCTAGCCAAGGATTTTTTGTAATTTGAATCAACAAATTACGAAATGAACTTTTGTTTCCGAAAAATATTATATTTCTTGAATTATAACCATTGATTCTTAATATTCTTAGCAAAATTCTTATTGTAATATGATGGATTGATAAATAAATAAAACAAATAATAAAAAAAATAAATAATTTAAAATTATTATAATTTTCACCATAAACTGTAAAAATATTATTAAAAATAGATAACGAACAGCTTAAATAAAATATTGTAGGAATTAACCTATATAAATTCTTTAATCTATAGCTTTCGTAAATATTGCTGAAATTAAGTAATATTAAATTTATAAAAAAAATAATAAAATAATTTAAATTAATTGTAATTTGATTTTGGTTAAATATTAAGAAAGAAATATTTGTTAAAAAAAAAGGATCAAAGAACTTTTGAAGTTGATTTAATTTTGTCGAATTTTCTCTTAGCTTCCCTCTTACCATTGTTTGGCTTTTTTCTTAAATATAGCTAATCATTTAAAAACTGGTAATTCAATTTTTAATAAGGATTATCCTCTTTGCAAATATTTTCATTGAAATAATTCTCGATGAAATCATTAAAATTATTTAAAACAATATTCTCGTTAAAAATTTTTTCAGCAATCATTCTACCATTTTTTCCTAATTTAATCCTTAGTTGTTCATTATCTTTTAGTTCATTAAGGGCATTTATAAATCCAGTCTGATCATTATGATCAACTCTTATCCCGGCTTCATTCACTAAATAACCCAAATCACTATTAGTTTTTGCATTCGCAACAATAGGATTTCCACTAGCTAGGATTGAAATTAACTTTGAGGGTAAGAAAAGGTCCTCAGTATTTTCCTCTTGTGGAAGAATGCATATATCAGCCGCATTAAGCAATTCATTAATTTTTTCTTTTTCTTGAAGTGGTAGAAAGATTATATTTTCAATATTTTTAGTTAATTGAATAAATTCTTTTTTGAGGGGACCCTCACAAGCAAAAAACCATAATAGTTTTTTGTCTCTCTCAAAAAACTTTATTATTGGGAGTAAAAAAGAGATTCCTGTTTTTTGATTAAGAGTTCCTGCATATTGAATTACAACAGTTTCTTCACTTATTTTTAACTTATTTCTATAGTAATTTTTTTTCTTATAACTAAATTTGTTCTTTCTTATTTTATTTATATCAACCCAATTTGGAAAATAGTAAATTTTACTTTTTTGTATACCTTTAGAAATTAACTTATTAATCATCCCTGGGCTGATAGTACTTATGTAATTGAAATTCTTAAATATATAAGATTCAATTTTAATAAGTAAATTCTTTAATAAAGGAAAACTTAATATTTTCAGATTAAATGCAGCATCTATTTCAAAGTCTTGTATATGAAGGTGAGTAAATAAATTTTTTTTAGAAAATAATTTAAATATAAAAATGTTAATAAAACATATTATTGTAGGAGCAATTAGAATTACAGTATCTGGTTTCCAGAATAATTGAAAAATTAAAATTGGAAAACTTGAAATTGAAAAAGAAATTAAATGTAAAATTCTTTTTATACCTGTAGGTTTTTTGGGGACATATATAGGACATCTGTAAACTTTAAATTTATAATTTTTATCAAATTCATATTTATTATTTTGAATTTTCCAATCCGGATAATATTTTGGTGAAGTAATAACTTTAACTTTATGACCTTTGTTATGAAGAAAATTTACAAGTTCGCTATTATATTTTCCAGCACCAACGATCTCGGGTGCAAAATTTAAACAATAAATAATTATCTTCACTTGGATTTAATTCTTAAATATTTTTAATTAGTTTTATCTATTCTAATTAAATCTATACATCATTAAAGATTAATCAACTTAATATTATTCAAAAAGTACATCTATTAATTATTTTTTAAATTTTATTCAAATTATGTTTAAAATATAATTTGAAAAATTTGTTAATTAACTAAATTGATCCTATTAATGGCTTAATTAATAAAATTTAATTATAATTTTCATGAAATTAAAAATTCAATTTTTTAAATTAGCTATAATCTTTATAAATAAATAAAATGACTATAAAAAAGGAAGGAGTAAAAAGCCATTATGATAAAAATTATTTTAATTGGCAAAAGGATAAAAACTTATTTGGCGGAATGGCAAATAAGTTTTTGTTTGCAAATTTTATAAAAGGGAATTGTAAGGTATTAGATTTTGGATGTTCATCAGGCAACTATCTCAAACTATTTAGTAATATTGAAAGGTATGGGGTAGAAGTAAATGATATAGCAAGAGCTGCAGCTANAAAAAATAAAATTAATTGTTTTGATTCCTCTGATAAGCTTCCTGAAAATTATTTTGATCAAATTATTTCAAATCATGCATTAGAACATACTGAAAACCCGCTTCAAGAACTTAAAAATTTATACAAATCACTTATCCCCGGAGGGTCTATTTGTGTTGTTGTTCCACTAGAAACACAATATGCAAAATACAAAGAAAATAATATAAATTACCATTTATTCACATGGTCTCCTATTAATATGGGAAATCTTTTAAAAGCAGCTGGATTTAAGGTTCTAGAGAGCAAAGTTTTATATCATAAATGGGTGCCAAAATACAAAATAATTGTAAGACTATTTGGCTGGAATGTGTTTCATGTATTATCAAAAATCTGGTCATTTATTGATAGGAGGAGTTATCAAGTTCGTGCAATAGCAATAAAGCAAATTTAAAAAAATAAAGTTAGAAGTTTTTAAAATTCATAACCAAATAATTCAATATCATCTTTATAAGCATTTTTAACTATATTTTTGGTTTTTTCGTCATAGTATTTTCTGTAATTTAATCTGGAAGATTTATTTAATTTTTTTATAATTTTATTTTGTGAACCAATTTTGTTTGATATAAAAAGAAAATCTTGATCTATTGTTTCTAGCCTAGCTATGAAATCAACCATTATTTTTTTGTTTTCATCACATATCCAATATGATTGAGGTTTGAAATGAACTCCAGAATAGATATTTTTTTCATTAACCCATCCCAATACAAAGTCTTCAAATGTATTATATTCTTCAATATTTTCTTTAGCCCATTGCTTATCACCATTGTGCATACCCCCCTTTTTCAAATAAAAGAAGGCAGAAACTAATCTATCCCAAGGATTTCTAACGATGGCAAACTTAAAGTATTTTTGAAATTTCGCATAGTTGTTATCTTGATATTCGAACCACGGTTTATGCCCATTTGACTTTTTAAATGATAGAGCTTTACAAATACTATTTCCTCCAGTTTTAGGAATGTGAATAAATATTGTATTGAATTTATCTGCATTATATTTATAGAGACAATCATTTTTAGTAAAAAGCTTTTTTAAGAGTCTTTTTATTCTGGGTGGTAAATTTTTCTTTAACAATGGTAAATTTTTCTTTAACAATGGTAAAAATTTTTCAGAGGCATTATGTACTAATTATAGAGTGCCTTTACTTAGATATTGAAAGGATTAAAAATTCTAAACCTGTGTAAAATTCAATTATAAACTTTTGCATCCACTTTAATTTTTAATACCGTAGGGTTCATAATTACGAAGAAAAAGAAAATNTTTACTTATTCAAATTTGAATTTATCAAAGTTTAATATTTCTTCTCTAATAAATTTGTAACTCATTTAAAAACAAACTTTATNTATAAATACGGTTATAGATATCTAAATTAAGTGTAGCTAAGGGGATTTGAACCCCTGCCTACCCCCCGCATGAGATGGAGGAACTCAAGTAGGGCTTTAACTAGTGTTAGCAACTGTTTTAGCTAAGTTGGTCGCAGGGATAACAATATTAACAATACCTAACAAAAACTATTTTAGATAATTAGTTAGGTTACTGTTTTTAAATAAATATCTTTTTGCAATGGTTATTTCCAGAAAACATAGGCTTTCAAGACTACATGATGAAAAAGGTAATTTTATTAATCCATCAAATTTGATAGACATAATACCGGCTTTAATTGAAAAAATTAAAGCCTCTAATCTATTAAATAATAATAGTTTTTTACCAATAATCCCTTATAACGCGATAAGAATATTTGAAAACTATCTTGAAAAAGATATTCAGGTAGTTGAGTGGGGATCTGGTCGATCAACAAGTTGGTATGCAGGAAAATGTCAAAAAATTATTTCTGCAGAAGCCTACGAAAATTGGTATAAAGAAACACTTAGACTTTTGAAAAAAAAATCATTAAAAAACTTTGACCTGTTTTTAACTAAAAAAAGTAGTGAATATGTAAATAAGCCTATCGAAAAATCGGATCCTAAATCACGCAAAGTTTTTATTATTGATGGAAGCTACAGAAATAGCTGTGCTCTTGCAGTAATAGATTTTTGTACTAAAGAAGATGTTATATATCTTGATGATAGTGATAAGGTATGGACTCTAGCTGGTGCTATAGAAGAGCCAAATGATTGTCCTGATTCCGTTAAATATGCTTTTACTAATTTAGTAAATGGATTAGGGCCAAGTGGATTTGCTTGCATAAGTATAAGAGGATTTTCTCCAACCCATTTATTTGTGAAAGAGTCAACATTTTTCTTTCACAGATCTAATAAAAAATTTATCAATGCTATAAAGCCATTTGCTGCCATTCTTTAAGTATAGAATTTATGGTTAATTTAAAAGTCTTTGATAAATTCTTCTACTTCCGAAAATGATATTAGATCTACAGAGAGAAAAAATCTTAATCATATATGCCACTTCATAAACATAAAAATCACTATTTTGATTTATGACCTTTATTAAATAATTAATAAAATAATTTTTTATCTATTGTTCAATATCACTACTAATATCTTTAAAATTATAATTTTCATCATCTTCTGTTATTAGTATACTGCTTACTGGATTTAAGATACTAATTTCTTTAATCCAAGAATAATAGATTGAAAGATAAGCCTTTTCAGCAAGATTTGATTCTAGTTTGAATAAATTGATATCTGAAAAGTTATTTGCAGCGATTAACCTTTTTTCAAATCTTTCTTGAGTTTTTTTAAAACCTATTTGGATAGTTGTTACGTATATTTTCTTAAATTTTTTAAAAAAGCTGTCTCTGAGCATTAAATTAACCGCTAACTTATTAAAATCTTTTGAAAGTAAGTCAAGGTCACCTCTATATCTCGTTTCATTCAATAAATGTTTGTTTTCTATAGCATCTGAAAGGAAAAAAAATGATCTAATAAGATCTCTTATATCAACATGCAAAATTATGTCTTTACCCATTGGGACATTTCTAAAATCATTAATTTGATGAATACTGAAAATGTTATTCAAATTATTACTTAAATTTTTTGTCCATTCATCAAGGGAATTAAGAGGATCTTTGAAATATTGATAAAAAGAATTTACTCTAATCCCTTTACTTGGTAATTCGCTTCGATCATAGAAAAGTTTAATTTTCTCATCAGAATATGCATTTAAGAAAGTTGTTTTACCTGATCCTGAGCAACCTGCTAATAAATATAAAACCCCTTTTAAGGGTGTATTTTTTTCAGAATTATAATTTTCAAAAATATTAATTCTTGATTCATCAATTGTTGGGAAATAACTTATGGTTTTTCTTAAATAAATACTTGCTTTTTCTTCACATCCAGTAAAGCGATAATCAGTCGCTAATCTCTCATTCCAGTACCAATCGTCCTGATTAAGTTTTACCATTTTTTTTGAAATAGCAAGCGATTTAATAAATTGATTTTTTTCCCTATACAAATTGGAAGCTATCTCAAATAAAAACTTATTTTCTTTAAAATATTTAATTCCTAAATTGATTATTTCTATAGCCTTATCAAATTGCTTGAGAAAGCGAAGATCCTGAGCACCTCGAGCATAACCATTCCAATTGCCTGGATGATGCTTCATCAGAAGATTTGCATAAAAAAGTGATCCTTCAAAATCTCCTGAAGCTCTATATACATCACTTGCATTTGTTAGTAAATTAAGTTGGTTTGGGAATCTCTCTAATCCTTGTTTTATTACTTCTTGAGCCTTATCAAATTGCTTAAGAGAGCGAAGATCCTGAGCACCTCGAGCATAACCATTCCAATTGCCTGGATGATGCTTCATCAGAAGATTTGCATAAAAAAGTGATCCTTCAAAATCTCCTGAAGCTCTATATACATCACTTGCATTTGTTAGTAAATTAAGTTGGTTTGGGAATCTCTCTAATCCTTGTTTTATTACTTCTTGAGCCTTATCAAATCGTTTACAAGACATAAAAACTTTTGCCTGAACTTCGTAAAATTTGTAATCATTAACAAATGAACTTAGGCGTTTAGAGGTAGTATTTAATTTATTTCGAAAATCACTATATTGAATAGTTTTTTGGAAATTGAAAAAAACACTTGGTTCTGGTCTAGTAATTATGTATTCCTTTGATTTCATAAAACTATTCAACAAATACCATTTTTGATCTCTTTCCTTTGGTAAATTAAATGAGTTAAATATTGCAGAATAAGAGGGATGTATTTCCTTTTTATGAATAAGAGCATGATATAAAAGAGAATTTAAATAATTTTCTTTCTCTGGAATATAAAAGTTTTTATATAAAGTCCTTGATTTAAGCATATCTATCTGCCATTTCTCGTCATAATAATCATCTCCAATAAACCTTAAATCAAAATTTATTTCTTTATTTTCAATAATTACATTTTGTAGAACTCTAAAATTTCCGTCATCTACTCTATTTTTTTTGCATGCAGCGTCTGCATCTAATGCATTTTTTGCTAAGTAAAAATCATTAACTAATAAATCTACATCAGGGTGCTCATCAAAAAATAAATTATTAGGAAAATTTTCAAAATTCCTAAGTATGAGCCATTCTAAACCTGGGGTTTCATTCAAAGTCTTAAAAACTTCGTTTAAATTTTTGAAATTTTTTGGTTTATAGTATTTTTCATATAGATTTAATGTCCTTAAATTATCTTTTGTCTCCTGTATATTATCTGTTATGTGGATTAAAGATTTAGTCTCCTTACGAAGTCTTTTTTTTAAATCAAAAGTATTTATATTAACTAAACGAAAATTTTTAGTGGTTTCTCTATAATTATATTTTGGATTATGATCTTCAAAAAAGTAGACGAAAAATTCATTTTTACCTCTTAAATCTGAAGCCTGCCAACTTCCCAATCCTAATTCTTTCATTCTATAGAAATTTGACATAGTTTTTATTCTTTCATCTTCTTCTATAGAGCAACTAATACACTGAATATTTTTAAAATGATTTCTATCAAGAATTTCAATTATTTTTGATTCTTTAAAAACATTAAACCAATCAACTAGAAGATGTTTTTCAAAAAATGCTTCCAAAATCACAATATGAAAAGTATAAGATTCTTTTCTAAATTATTTAATTTAATATAGAAATTAATTAATTAAAGTATTAATTTTATTTAAAAATTATTGCTGAATTTAGCTATATAGTCAACTATCAACCCCTTTATTATTCTAATTATTATATCAATGCAAATTATCCTAATAATACCTTATTACAAACAAAATTGATGGAGTCAAAAGGATTTGAACCGCTTACCGCCTGAATTCCATGCAGATCAAAAACTAAGCTATAACATGATTTTACAGTTTGTTTTTTTGCACTTTGCTCGCAGGGATGTTCGCACAAATTACAATATTAAAATCCATAACAGAACTTCTTATTTCCTTAATTAAGAATATTTATTCAGTATGATTAAAAAAATTTTTAATAAAAATACAATTTAATAATATTCTTTATAAATTTTTTTATGAAATCGTTCAATCCCAATGCTAATAAGGTCGGTGGGTTTTCTGAAAATGATGGCACAATAGATTTCTACTCAAGAATTAATAGCTTAATTAATGATGATTCAGAAGTTTTAGATTACGGCGCGGGAAGAGGTGCTTGGGCAGAAGATGAAAATGTTTTTAGAAAAAAGACAAGAGACTTAAAAGGTAAAGTTAAGAAAGTTTATGCATGCGATGTCGATAAAGCTGTTTATTTAAATAAAAACGTAGATGAAATTTTGGCTATGGAAGATGGAAATGTTATAGCTCCTAGTGAATCAATGGACATAATAATTGTTGATTATGTTTTAGAACATATCGAAAACCCTATAAAGTTTTTTAAAGAAGTAGATAGATTATTAAAACCTGGGGGATGGTTTTGTGCTAGAACTCCACACAAATATAATTTGATTTCATTATTTGCAAGGCTCATTAAAAATAATCACCATGTATCTGTCTTAAAGTATGTCCAACCAGATAGGAAGGAAAGAGATATTTTTCCTACTTACTACAGACTAAATAAACTTAAAAAATTAAATCAAATTTTTAGAAATTATAATGATAAAAGTTTTATTTTTCGAAGTGATCCAGCTTACTATTTTGGCAAAAAAAGTATTTATTATTTACAGAAAATTTTAGGCATTTTTCTCATAGATCCACTCTTAGGTAAATTATTTATTTTTAAGCAAAAAGCACCTTTTCGTTAATCTTTGAAGTATTTCATTTAAATTTAAATCTTTTAAATGCTTGCATGGTGATACTGCTCGCTGAGAATACATATTTATACACTAAAATATATGGTATATTCCTGTTTATTTTCTTTCAGACTAATTTGTATAACTAGCGAAAATCTTGATGGAGCCAAGCGGACTCGAACCGCTGGCCCCCTGCATGCCATGCAGGTGCTCTACCAGCTGAGCTATGGCCCCAAATTTATAAACATTAATAATATCACTCTTTAAATAATTATTTAATAACGTTTACAAACGATATCTTACTTTATAGAAATTAATTATTGAAATATTTTACATTTATGTGAATCTTAGACTATTGGTTAAGACCTTTTTCAGAAAATAAAATACAAATTATATTCTTTTTTTAAAATACTCATAAATACTTTTCAAAATTAAGATACGTAATCAATATTTGATAACTTAAATTATCCAATTATATAAGACAATATAGGTTATGTCTTAAAATCAAAAAAATACGTATAAAAATGAATTTTGTTTTATTTTACTCAATTTGTTTTGAAATCATACAATTTTTCTTCCTTCCTTTTTTAAAATTACAAGGAA